>Ga0302215_10001157_pt1 | contig 19121 bp, 16 predicted proteins | sample II_Fen_N3_1_FD_194580 | JGI IMG/M metagenome (GOLD analysis project Ga0302215, IMG submission 194580) | Peat permafrost microbial communities from Stordalen Mire near Abisko, Sweden - II_Fen_N3_1 | ecosystem: Environmental > Terrestrial > Soil > Wetlands > Permafrost | place: Sweden: Abisko...
CTTCCATATACTGGAGGGTTTACCCATAGCAGTAGCCATAAGCGCTATCAATTCATTCGTCGATAAACTCTCATCATCTCCTACATTATAAATACCGCTGGCAATCTCTTTCTCTATCAATCCAGAAATTACAAAACTCAGATTATCAATAGAGCAAAACGACCGCCTGTTTTCAAATGTCCCTAAAGGATAAGGAATCCCTTTCTTCACCACTTTATACAACAAATTCAAATTCCCCTTATTCCCCGGCCCATGTATCATGCACGGTCTTAATATGTAGGTCTTCTGTTCTCTTGATGATATGTTGTTCTCTGATAACTGTTGACTGTTGACTGCTGACTGATAACTGTTGACTGATGACTGATGACTGAGAAGATATTCTTCCGCCTTTATCTTACTCTCTCCATAAGGTCCCTTCGGACTTGGAACAATCTCTTCGGTTAGTATCTCGCCCACTACCTTATCAGCAGCGGCTTTTACCGAACTGAAAAAAATAAACTTTTTAGCTTCTGAAGTTAGAAACCAATCATATATCTTTTGCGTTAAACCGGTATTGATATCAAAATACACCTGCGCATTGGTTTGATTCTTGGTATCGTGCGCTTTACCTGCCAGATGGATTACCACATCTACAGCGGGGATAGCCTCTAACTCCGCCCAGGTATAAGTATTTACAACACCTTCTTTCTGCGGTACTATAATATCTAGCCCATAAATAGTGTGTTTATTTTTAAGGGCAGCTACTAAATTACTTCCTACAAATCCATGTATGCCGGTGATAAGTATATTCATCTAAATATTTTCTTTAAATTGCCGTGTCACTGATTACCGTTGACTTACCTTACTGATGACTGCTCACTGTTTACTGATAACTGATAACTGATAAGGAGTTCATTGTTTAGTAAATATTAGCTCAAAAACCTTTACAAAGTACTTTAACGATAAAATAAACATATTGGTATAAATACCATTTTCTTTACATGCCCGTACAATTTCTTTGTTTAGGATGACATTACTTTTCCAGGAAGCTGTACTCATCCCTCCGGTTCGCATTTTCATGACATCAAGGGGTAAATATTTATATTTTAATTGATGTGTATATAAAAAACGCATCAATAGCTCGTAATCAGCAGCTATCTTATAATCCGTCTGATAATACCCATAGGTTTCGAAATTCTTCTTATACGTAAAGAAACTAGGATGGGCAGGCATAAAGCCAAAACGGAAACGATTGGGAGAGAAGTTTTTTGATGAATAATAGCGTACCGTTTTATCCAGATTAGTCGGATGTACAAAACGCACATCTGCAAAAATAGCCTGTACATTTTTATCATTAAATTCCTTTGCTATTTCAGCAATAACATCATTCTTATGATAAAAATCATCTGAATTAAGGATACCAACAACATCGCCTGTAGCCATTCTGATACCTTTATTCATGGCATCATACATGCCTTTATCTTTTTCACTAATCCAACGCAGACGCCCATTAAACTTAGGCTCATATTCTTTTATAATATCGACTGTATTATCTTTAGAGAAACCATCAACAATTATATATTCTATATCTGAATAGCTTTGATTCAAAATTGATTCTATAGAACCTCTAAAAGTTGACGCACTATTGTGTGTAACTGTTATAATGGAAATTTTCATGCGTTATATCAAATAAATTCTTCAACAACTCTTTAAGATCATACAATTTGAGAAATAATTAACTATAAGACCAAATAAATCGTTATGTGTCAATTCGCAATAATGAGAGCATCCTGAGTTTCCAGTATTCGTATTAAATCTGAAAATTTAATTTTCGACATCCAGATACGACTTGTTCTAGGTGAGACTCCTAACTCTGCTACAGGGTACCACAAGTAAAATACTCCGTTATGTACTAAAGCAGTTGGTTTATACAAATAACTACGCCCTGTTACTTTCGTTGATATAAGCGGTGTATTCCAAAATTTAAAATTTATACCATCATCACTTCTACCTAACAATATTTCATTCGCTGATTCTGGAGTAACCACGCAATAGTGCTTTCCTTCATAGTCAAATAAGTCAAAATGCCAGAAATCAAAACCAACTTTATATATTGGCAAAACATCTATTGCTTTAACAAATTGTTTGTTTTCTAAATCATTATTCTCTAAATCCCACACTGATAGTCCCAGAGGAATTCTGTCCGGACTAAATTCGTGGTGACAACCAAATAATCTGACATGTCCTCCAAGATTAACAACTATAGGACACATTTCGCTATCCACAGTACCTGACTTTTCACCTGCAAAAAGCTTTTTTGGACTATATGTAACACCATCAGAAGTATATTTACCAAAAGTAGCACGAGAGTATCCATTTTTTGCACAATCAGGTGTACCATTTTCTCTCCAAAAAATCCATAACTTAGATCCATCAAAATATAAACATGGATCAGAATTATATCCTGTTTTTGGAGTATCTTCAACTATCCCTGTTGCAGTCCATTTTTGTGGAACTTCAACTATTGAATCGCCATAATACAGAATTGGATTCTCTATAGAGGTATCTCCGCCTCTATAAGGGGTTCCCACCATCCACCATTTATGCCCAGCAATACCAGTTGAAATATAACGAACACATGGATGAATTAAATCATCAAAATATTTTGAAGGCTCGGGAGTATGAGCAACTAATTTTACGCCCAAAGTCATCGCATTTTGTTCAACACTTATAGCTTGACTTTTACAAGAAAGAAAGCAGAAAGAAAAAATAAATATTCGAATAATTCGAATATGTTTTCTTTTATAATTCATATCCATTTATTTATAATTTAAATCTTTAATAAAATAATCTAACAAGTCAAAATATATAAAACAATGCGCATTCATGTTTTTCTTTAGAATACAAACTATTATATTTATTTTTAAGTTCTTTGGAAATTTCATTAACTCTATCAGACTTTATGAATTTAATAATTATTTCCTCTAAAGAAAGTTGATCATGAGCATTTGCTAAAAAAACATATTCAGACCCTAATAAATCTGGAATTAAGCCAACTAACTGAGTTAGTTTTACAAGAAATCAAAATAAATATCATTAACATTATCTTGATTCTATCTAAAATGTAGAAATTTATATAATTCATTTCTAATGTTAAATATTGAAAACACCTATAATTATACCTTTTTATTCAAGTTTAAGAATTTGACTGAAGCAATTTATTATAAAGTTCAACATACTCATTAAATTGACTAGTATTATTAAAACTACTTTCGGCTTCCTTTCGACAGGCATCTGAATAATAACTCTTTTTGTTATTTAATATTTGTGAGATTGCTTTTAGTATTTCGGATATATTACCTCTTTCAACAATAATACCTGTATTAAAAGTTACTAATTCCGGACTTGCTGTACAATTATAAACAATCCCTGGTGTACCACAGGCTAGCCCTTCAACTGTAGTCATCCCAAAGCTCTCTTCAACAGATAAATTCAAAACAATTTCTGCCGCTGAATATATTTCAACTAATTCAGATATATTTTCTGTTCTAGGTAAACCGATAATATTATCTGGCAGATTTTTCAATTGTTTTTGGGATAGTCCGACTAACACAATTATTATATTTTTATCAATCAACTCACTTAGTTTAATATAGTCAATCAGACTTTTCCTATTTCCCCAAATTGAAGCTACTCCTACTAACATAAGTCTATTACCTACACCTAACTTATCTTTTATATCTTTGCTCTTGCTCAAAGGGTAAAAAACATTTATATCTACACCATTATAAATACGTTTTTGAGGATAATTTTTCAAAAATGATTCATTCACAACGTTTTCTAGCCATTGTGAGACAGGTACTATAGTGATATTTTTCACTGAACAAAAAAACTTGAGTTTATCACGATAGTTTCGTTTAGAATTATCAATCAAACTACTAGCAGGATATTCATTTCTTTGGGGACAAGCATAACAAGCAGTTTTCCATTTATTGCAACCTACAAAATCGAAATGTGTACAATGACCTGTAATTGGCCAACAATCATGTAAAGTCCAAACAATTGGAATGTTTGCTACAGCTAAGTATTTGAATAGAGTCTCAATATTGAGATAATAACCATGAATATTATGAAGATGAATTATATCAGGCTTTATTGCTTTAATTCGCTCAATCAAAATCTTTGTGGCTTGTTTAGATCCAAAACCATGTTTGTCAAACAATCTCGTTCTCAATCCGTGCATTTTAACATCAAAATCAGTTCCAATCTTAATTAGGGATGAATAGCTTGAACAATGATTTCTACCATAAGCTATGTAGCTTTTCCAACCATTAGCTATAGCCAATTGACCAATTTCTTCAACTATATGACCAGTCGAACCAGAATTAACGACTGTATTAATTTGTAACAGAGTAGGCATTATTTTTTATTAATATTTCTTTTGATGACTGATAAAATATTTCACATGTTTGACAGGCCAGTTTGGTTCAAAGTGTCTCCTGTTCACAGCTTTACCATTATAAGAAAAATAACTTTTATAGTTAGACTGAGTAAATACATATTTATAATACTTTTCCGCTAAATCTAATGATGCTGGATTAGCGTGTTCTAACTTACCGAAAGGAATTGCAAAATAATCACATGGTTCACCAAGATTAGCTTCAATTATTTTTTTACAATCTCCTATTTGGTGCTCAAGTTCAAATAAATCATTATTATTAATCATAAAATGATCTAAAGTATGAGCACCTATTACATGACCAGCATTGCGAATCTTGATTATATCATCCCACCTCATAGGCAATTTTCCTGGAGCTAAAACAATGTTATCAGTAAAATTTTTAATATAAGCCTCATCTCCTTCTACAAAATTGGGATTTATAAAAAAAAGTCCGTTTGTTCCAAATTGTTCTAATGCAGGAGCAATCATTGTTGCACATTCCTCAAATCCATCATCAAAAGAAAAGGCTATCAAGACATCATCCACTTTCTTTCGCTGTGTTATTAAATCAACAGCGTCCTCAATTTTAATAAAAGTGGTAATTTTATTTAACTCTTCTAATTGATTCAAAAAAACTTCAATATGAGAATCATTTTTACTAATCATATGCCCATTAAGTATGTGAATACCTTTGGCGGGTTTTGAAAATAAACTCAATAAGTCAAGAATATTATTTCTCAAAAACCATCGTATATTTGGATTCATTTTTATTTTTATTTCATATAAGTATTTTCATAGAGTTAGTATGTGTTCTTTAAGTAAGTACAAAAGATTTAAAAATAGATAAACAAATATAAGAATTTCAATTTCAGGCATAAAGAATATTTCAAGGCGTTATTTTTCATTTTCGCGTAAGGTTTCTTCTAATGACCGACCTTCAAATTGAATCTTTTCTTAATTTACAGTTGTTATTGTATATTCAAAACAAATAATTTATCCATATCAAACTTATCGCCTCAAATTATTTCAAATTAAAAAAAACACATACTCAAGATGATATTTTTAACTCATAATTTAGTTTCTCTATTGTTTCTCTGATTATATGCGAACATTAAAGCATCACTCAGTCCCTTAACCATAATTACCATTGTTCGTTTGCTAAAATAGTATTCTTGAGAATTTACACTTAAATTATATGTTTTTTCAGAATCTTTAGACAAATCAGTTAATATTTCAGACAGTTTACTAACATCTTCATTATAGATAATACCATTTACATTGTTTTTAATATTAAAGATTTCTCCTCCAGTTATTGCATTTTCAGTAGTAACGAACGGTACGCCATAAGCCATTGAATTTAAAACAGTTAAACCCGCCTGACCTGGAGATATGCATGCAATAGCATCCAAATAATTCTCTCTTAAAATATCCTGATTAAATATGGCACCTTTCAATATTATTTTAGCCTTTAAACAATGTTCCTGAATCCAGTTTTCGATATTCTTCCGATCATCACCGTCTCCAATTAGAATCAATGGTTGTATTGAAGAATTTTGTTTATAAGCAATTAAGTAAGCTTCAAGTAAATCGAGAATTTTCTTTTCTTTGTAAAGTGTACCAACAAAAAGAAAATGTCTTTTAACTTTAGGTACTTCATATTTATGATTAACCTCCACAGTATTATTAGCAACAAATAATTTATCTGGACTAACACCCCCATCGTTAACATATCTATTAATCGGATAATCGGTATAAAAAACAATTGACTCTGCTTTGTTCATCAAATAAAAACGTAGTCTATCTAATCTTCTATCTTGATCAAAATGTTTTTTATAGGATGCTGAAACACCGATAGACCAAAATGAGAGAGAGAACTTTCTATTTCGAATAAAAGCCAATTTTAAAAATGACAAGATATGCAAATCACCCTCTGATATAACAGCATCAAATTGAGAAGCAATTTTTCTAACATTTTCCTTTATAATTACAAATGGGCCCCGCTTGGATTTTGTTAGTATAATTTGTTTGAACTTAATGCGATCTTGATCAATTTTTTTTCCATAATGAGCTACTGTTAAGTCATATGATTCCGCCAATAAATTGTAAACCGGAATTCGATATTCCAATATAGAATTTGTTAAACTTAATACTTTTAATCTTTTATCAAATGGCTCATTCATATCAATTAATTTTAAGATAATCAACAATCGATTTACAGGCTAAACCGTCACCATAAGGATTGACGGCTTTGCTCATTAGGTTATAGTAGACTGTATCGTCTAGTAAAGCTTCAACTTCTAAAATAATCTTATCATAATCAGTTCCTACTAATTTTACAGTTCCTGCTTCTAAAGCTTCTGGACGTTCAGTTGTATCTCGCATTACCAACACAGGCTTGCCTAAGCCTGGTGCTTCCTCTTGAATTCCACCACTATCTGTAAGGACAATATCACTTTTTTCCATTAAATACACAAACGGGAGGTAGTCTAATGGTTCAATAAAAAACATATTTGGCAATGAATTTTCGCCAAAGACTTCTAGAATAGGCTTCCTCACATTTGGATTCAAATGCATTGGGTAAACAAAATCAACTTCAGAATATTTCTCAGATAAGGTTTTAATGGCTAAACATATATTTATAAAACCATCACCAAAATTTTCCCTGCGATGACCAGTAATCAACACAAGACGTCTATTCCCTTTTAAACGATCAACATCATAACCTGAACGTTTCAGTTCTGACTGAAGTTCAAAACTCATATTTTGATTCATCTTCATTTTGTCGAGAACCATGTAAAGCGCATCAATCACCGTATTTCCTGTAACAATAATCTTATATTCAGGAATCCCTTCATCAAGCAAATTTTGCTTACTCAATTGAGTTGGTGCAAAATTATAAGTCGCAATACGGCTCGTTATTAATCGGTTCATTTCTTCTGGCCATGGACTATAAATATTATGTGTACGCAAACCAGCCTCAATGTGTCCGACAGGTATTTGTTGATAAAATGCAGCCAAAGCTGAGGCAGTCGAAGTGGTTGTATCTCCATGTACTAATACCAAATCTGGCTGTACCTTAGTTAGTACATCCCTCATTCCAATTAATACACGTGCAGTAATATCATACAAGTCTTGACCTTGCTTCATAATATCTAAATCATAATCAGGCTTTACGTCAAACAAATGTAATACTTGATCTAACATTTCACGATGCTGCCCCGTAACACAAACTATAGTTTGGAACTGCTCAGAATACTTCTGAAATTCTTTCACTAAAGGAGCCATTTTGATTGCCTCTGGACGAGTTCCAAACACTAACATTATTTTCTTCATACTCTTATTTTCTTACTCCGCAAAAGTCCAACTCAATCTTATTACTATCGATGGGCATATGTACAAATTCCTTATGATTTACCAGCCACACTATTATATCTGCTTTTTGAAAAGCTTCCTGATAATTCATCAAATTAAAACTTTTATGACTAGCCACATTTGGCTCTACAACTAATACATCGGCTCTGGCTTCTGAAATAATACGCGAAGTAATATACTTAGCTGGTGATTCGCGTAAATCATCAATATCTGGTTTAAAAGCAAGTCCCATGCATGCAACTATTGGCTCTCGATCTGTTTTTGATGTAAACTCATGACATGTCTCTATTACTCTATTTGCACACCAATCTGATTTATAATCGTTCGTTTCTCTTGCTCTCTTAATTATATGGGCTTGTTCAGGAAAATCAGAAACAATAAACCATGGATCAACAGCAATACAATGGCCACCAACTCCACAACCCGGTTGCAAAATATTTACCCGAGGATGCTTATTTGCCAACTCGATCAAATCCCACACATTGATTCCGGCTTTATCACAAATCATAGAAAGTTCATTTGCAAACGCTATTTGTGAATCTCGGGATGAGTTTTCTGTCAATTTACACATTTCTGCTGTTCTTGCATTCGTCTTATGTAAATTTCCTTTTACAAATTGAGAATAAAACTCAATAGCTTTTTCCGATGACTTAGAATTAATACCGCCAATTACTCGGTCGTTATGTTCTAGCTCATACAACACATTACCTGGTAATACACGTTCTGGGCAGTAAGCAATATAGATTTTATCAATCAAATCAGGACGCTCCTTAAAAATTAACTCGGCCATCTTTTCAGTAGTCATTACAGGAGAGGTTGACTCAATTACAAAAAGATTTCCTTCGCATAAATAAGGTATTACCATACGCGTAGCTGACTCCACATACGAAATATCAGCTCTATGGTTTTGCTTAAAAGGAGTAGGCACTACTATGAAAAAAGCATCAGCTTGTTCCGGTTTTAGCGATGCACGTAATTGTCCTGATTCAACAACTTTTTTTACCACTTTATCTAAAGCTGGTTCAATTATATGTATTTTACCCTGATTAATAATATCAACCACATCTGGATTAATATCTACTCCAACAATATCAATTCCCTTACTTGCTGCTACCGCTGCCGTTGGGAGACCAATATAACCTAACCCCATAAACACTGCTTTCATATTCTTAATTATATATATATTTTTTTTTCATATAGTACTTTAATGCAAGATTTGTCACAATGGATATCACCTCTTTAATAAGGCAAATTCAAGAACATTTTTTCCAAAGTATCAATACTCAAAGCATTGTAAAGTATTTTTTATTTAAAATTTAGCTATTTAACACGAAATTAGCAATAAGACATATTAACCGTAATTCATTTGCAATTATCAAAATGCAGCTTATTGCCACTTTTCTTTTAAGATCATCTTTACATTAAGACAATATACATATCTAAAACTTCGCCAAAGTTCATTAACACGATCAAAGAATAAAATAATTCTTAAGTATAGAACCGTTTTAAAATAGTAAATTATAGAAAATGAATTACGATTAATAACACTCTTTTCTGTGGTCATAATGTTATTCATATAATTTATCCATTTCTCTTTTCCATGCAGTGACAAAAATCGAGTATTCGAATTATCATAAATAAATGAATAAGAATCATGGTCTTTTAATACATTAATAATTCTCTCATAAATTTCATCAACATTCTTTAAAGTGCAAATATATCCAGAAATACCATCTTGTATAATTTCACTACTAGCGTGCTTTGAATTTGATACAATTGGAATTGTCCCTACACGCATTGCTTCCAATAAAGAAATAGGGCATCCTTCTCCCCTTGATGGCAAAAGAAATATGTTTGCGTCTTCAATAATACTTATAGCTTCAGATCTTCTTATATATCCAGTTAAAATAACTCTATGATCTTTAGGTATTATCTCATTGAAATCTTTCATTCTAATAAAGCTAAATGCATGTCCAGGAATTAAAGTGGAACCCAACCAGTAAAATTCAAAATCAAAATCCGATTTCAACAATTTCAGCAATAATATATATATAAAATCAGAACTTTTATGTATTGAACCTCCACCAGGATATACTAATTTTAAAATCTTTCTATTTTTCTTTTGATTCAAAATCTCATTATTGACTTTAGTTGGTAAAAAATTGTAAACAACTGAAACTTTTGATTTATTTCTTATCCCAAATTTCTTTTCTATATAAAGTTTACCATAATGTGACAATGATATTATTGTATTTAAATAAGTTGAATTATAGCCAGCTATGTCCGCAAGTCTACCATTTACAAAATGACTTATAGAAACTAAATTTATCTCCTTACTTAAAAAAGGAGAAACACAAGATAGAAGCATGGCATTACTGTTCACAACAGTATTAGGATTTTCATATTCAATAATATCGATTAGTCTTTTTGCATTTTTCACTGATAAGTCCACTAAATCAATATTATACAAAATGAATTTATCTTCTTTGTCTCTTACATAATTATCACCCGTAACAATAATAATTCTATGCTGATTTTTAAAAGCATCAAAAAAATCATGAGCATAAGATGATATTCCGCCACCATTTAATTCAAAAGTTGAAGTTACAAATAATATATTCATTTTATTAGTGAGACAAATGTTAATTAGACTTAATAAAAATAACTGTCAATATAAAAATCTATCTTCAAACACTGTCTATAAGTTAGTGTTTTATAGATTATCAAAAATATTTTGAAATCGTTTCATCCAAGTATGATCATTTTCAGCCCTTAATCTTGCTTTTTTCTTCATTTTAAACACCTGCGTCGAGTTACTTGGGTCCAAATAAAATTTAGTTTTTGAAATGAATTCTTCATCGGTTTTATACAATACAATTTCCTTTCCATCCTCGAAATACCCAGCTAGCTCATCAGTGTAGGAAGCAATTTCTAACCCCCCGCACATAGGGATCTCAAAAGTCCTCAAGTGGATTTTATGAATTGGATTTTTTAAAATATAGGTATTCCTTAACTCCGTAATATTCAGTGATAACAAACTGTTAGAATAAATTACTTGCATATCTTCAAAGGTTACAGAAGAATATGCATTCAAAAAATCATTCATGTCTAATTCAGAATTATTCTTAAACAAATATTTATTTTTAAATGCAGAATATATAAGTTTATGCCCAATTTTAAAGCTTAAAGCACAGGCAATTTGATTAATAAAATCTGAGAATTTGATATTGCTGGATTTCTCTGCATCTTGTTTTTGACTACTTTTTGGGGTGATTAGAGTATCTGAATAAACATCACAATCAATTTTTGATTTAGTCAACAAATTCAACTTATTAACTCTGCTCCCATACGGAGATCCAATAAAACAAACTGAATGAATTGGATCACACCATCTTGGAGTAAAAGTATAAGGATTTGCAGCATATGGTTGAAAAAGAATTTTTTTACAACCCCATTTTTCAAACATCAATTTGGTTTCAAATGAGGTTAGCCACACTATGTCAAAAAGATGAGCGATATTTTTATGCATAAATGGCGCATGAAGATTATCAAAACAAATTAACAAAGTAGGCAATCCTAAGTTATTAACATTAATAATTGTGCCGGGAAATAAATATTCACTGCTCATACAGTTCATAAAAAGATCGAATTTTGTCTTACAATTCGAAATAAATGAAACTATATTTTCATTGGCATCTTCAATACTTCTGTATTTTTGAGGATCATATATATGAACATAATGGCCATGACGTTCAAGTTCATCAAAAATATGAACATGTTGCCACTTTGTCATGAGATTATCAAAATCAACTAAATAGTATAAAATATTCATAATTATATTAATCAATTACAACACAAGATCTAAAATTGGCTTACGAATAAGTTCTTTCTCGATGAAATTCTACTTAATACAAATCCTGTGAATGGAGTAGTATAAGCATAATTTAAAAAAGAACCTTCTACGAAACATAATGCTAGAATTATAGCTATAGAAACTAAACATAAACCTGATTCTGTAATCCCACGAATATAATAACTTTTCAAATGAAAATAAATACTATATAAGATATAGATTACAAAAAACAAGCATAAAATTATTCCAAAAGTATAAAAAAGCTCAATATAGGGTGAATCCATATAAATTCCAGTACCCACATCTTCCATTGTTCGCTTACTTACAAAACCTCTTGGAAAAGTATTCTCCCAAAATGTATAATAAAAGTGGTCGATTGATTTAGTCCTTAAAACATCCCCTTCTGATAAATCGCCATTAACTAGTTGTTCACTTTTTCCAAATAGTCTATAATGAAATGCAGGTGATATTCCTGAAATATAATTATCCAATATTGGATACATAATTAAAACAAAAGATGTAGAAAGTATAATTAAAATTACAGTTTTAAACATATTCTTATAAGATAACTTTATTGTCAAAAGAAAACTCAACAATAATGATACAATAAAAATGAGTACTTGTCTTCTTATACCACTTGTCAAAGAAAGGACAATACCTAAAGTAGTGGAAATGAATATTAATTTTGTTTTTCTAAATATTATCGGAATTGATATAACTAAACCTAAAGCAATCATATTACCTGAAATTGCCATACTATCATTATTGCTTAATGTATTATTTACAAGGTTGTTAAAAAACAACAAACTTTGTAATATCCACCCCAAAACAGAACCTAAAGAAATATAGAATATAAAGAAAACATCCTTTAATATCTTATTTTTAAATACTGAAAAAGAGAGAACTAAATATAGATAACCTCTTGCTGTTGATAGAATAGAAGTAAATCTAAAATTATTTACCAGAATGCTTATAATAAGCAAAATAATAATAAGAAACAAACCTATCGAAAAAGACTTAATGCTTACTCTTATATCTAACTTCTTTCGGAAATAAAAATAAAACGGTATAAATATTGCTTCAGGTAGAGCTAATGGAAGTTTGAATATCTTCAGTGAAATTTCTGACGAAATTGGAGAAAATACTAAAAAACCACATAAAATTAAAATTAAAATATTAATTGCATTATAATATTTTGTTTTATTAAATTTCAGCATCTCTTAATAACTTATATAATGAATCTAATTTGAAGTACAATTAAGTAAAGTAGGTGGATAAATATAATGTTCTATTAAAAATATCAGAGACTCTGGTATTGTTCATCTTTAGGGCTTGGAGTTATTATAATTCGTTTTATTGCCTCTTCTAAACTGATGCCGATCGTTAGTTTCAAAGTCCGGAACGTTGGAACTCATCTTATAGTCCATTATATCTTGACCTTTACTTATTTGAAAAAATAAACTTTTTCCAAAACTAATTTAGCCAAGTTTTAGTTCGAATATAGAGACTATATAAATTTAAAAGAATATTTCCAAGTTTAACTGGGAGACTGTATATTATTCTGTATTTAAAACCGTAGTTTTCTTTTTCTACACGAGAAAGAATTAATTTAATTTCATCTTTATACTCTCTCCTCCCCCTATATCTAACCAACTGATTTAAAGTTGATCGATCTAATAAAAGCTTTAAATTTCTGTTTTTATCTAAATCGTTATCAAATTTGGCCATTAAACTAACCCAATGCCTATTTAATAATGGAACCCGTCCTCTAGGTTTTGTTTCTGGAGGAACATCAATATTATAGAATGACAAAGGTTTTCTATTTAAATATGCAATCTCAGAAAAAAGTGCAATTCTTAGAAAAAGATCATAATCCTCAAAAACATAAATTCGTTCATCAAAAAATCCAGCACGCTCAATAGCTTTTTTTGTCAATATTACAGAAGATGTATGTATTGGAAATCTTCCTTTATAACAACATTTATCAATAAGATTAAACTTAACAAAATCTTTTCTTATATGAAATGGATTTTCGGCTAATTGTATCTTATCATTAATAATATAAGCATACATGGATGAATAAAATGATAAATCTGGAAAATTTGAAATTAAATCTTGCATTTGTTCCAAAAAAGTACAATCCCAAGAATCATCAGCGTCGATAAATGCGATTAACGAATACTGGGCTGCTCTAATTCCAGTATTTCTGGCTGCTGAGACTCCGGCATTATGTTGATGTATTACTTTTATTCTTAAATCCGTTAACGCGTACTGATCACAGATTAATCCACTATTATCAGTGCTTCCATCATCGACCAAAATAAGTTCAAAATCAGTATAGGTTTGTGACAGTATACTATCTAATGTCTTATTAATATACGCTTCTTTATTATGAACTGGTGTAACTATAGAGATCTTATGCATGTAAATAACTTATTTTTAACATTACGATGTGATACGTTTATAAAACAATAAAGCACCCAAGTAAATTTTAATTAGTAACCTATATATCAATATTATATATTCGTTTTGCTTTTTGAGATTCAGATCATTTAAATCAAATGAAAATTCCTTATTTATAGACTTACACCAATTTTCATAATTAGAAATTAGAAAACTTAGATATTTATCAATAACCCAATATGGTACTTTATACTTATTTAATAGTTTTCTGCGTAGATAATAATCATTTATAATAAATCCTCTTAAAGTTGAACATTGCAAAGATTCATTTTCACCCCATCGATAAATAGACAATACTTTATGAAGTTTATATACTTTAAAATATGAAGAAAACAAAACAACAAAGCATAAATCCATTGTAGGATACATTTCTTGATTAAAGCCTCCAACTTTAACAAAAGCATCTTTCCTAAATAAACATCCACTTGGGGCACCTAAGGCATAATATGAATAATTACTTAAGTCGTATAAACGTTCTAATTTATGAGCATTATTATCTGTTTTACTTTCAAGCGATATATTTTCATCTATTTTAAACGATTGTGATAATGGTTTTAAAATTCCTAAGTCAGGCTCTGCATTTACAACAGTCATACATTCTTTAAGAAAAACAGGCATGAGTAAGTCATCATCATGTAGCATTACTAAATACTTACCTTTGGATAAAGTAAATAAGCGATTCCAATTTCCAGCCATTTGAATGTTTTTAGCATTTTTATAATAGCTTAATCGTTGATTATCATACATCAGCATCAACTTCTCTGTATCACAATCTCTTTCTGGATCATTATCAACTACAATAATATCAAAATCATCATATTCAATTTGATTAATCGCACTATCTATAGCTTCCTTTAAGTACTTTGACCTCTTATATGTAGGAATTGCGATCGTAACTTTTGGAATAAAATCTAATTTTGACTCAAAAATTGGTAATGAAGATACATCTGCCGTTTGGCTAAAATTATCCTCGATTTGAAAAAAATCTATATTTTTATCTACCATATAAATACTTTGTCATTCTAGTTAAAGATTCATTTACTCCTATTCCTAAAAAAAAGGTGAAATTAATTCCAAATTCTTTACACACAACATAAGGCCATTTCCAGTTTGCATAAACTAATTGAGAAATACCTTGCACTAAAATCAATCCAAGTATTCCAAGTGCTGTGTATTGCAATGAAAAAAAACCACCCAAAGCTATGCAACCTCCTGCAATTAATGATGATTCAACGAAAGGTATATTATTATTAGTTACAATAAGAGTTGCAAAACTTGAATGATTCCCCTCTAGAAAAACGATTACTCCATAAATTGCTAAAAGTCCCAAAGAGGGTAGAGTCGCTTTTGAACCAATCAAAGTTAATGCCCAAGGACCAAAAAACAAAAGAAAAAACAGTCCCATAATGTATAAAAGATAATATATATTCATAGTAAAAGCAAATTCTTTTATTAGTAATTTTTTATTATTCACAGCTCTTAATGCTGAAAAACGAGGTTCGTAAATGCCAAACAATGTGGTTGAAATTGCCATAATCAAGCCTACTAATTGAATCATTAATCCATAAGATGCAATGTCTGTTAATGATAAATATAGTCCTGCCAAAAACATGCTTAATTTATTAATTGTATAAGATCCGATAAAAACAAGACCTAATTTTCTAGCATTATACCATATTATCTTAAATAAATCAACTTTCTCTTGATTGGAAATTTTATAAACATAAATCTTTTCATTCAACTCGTTAGTGAAGAAAAATTTATAAGAAAAATACCTGTTTACAAATGGTGCAATGAGATTGGCTAAAGCAACACCCAATAATCCCATACCTATATAAAGAAATATAAAAGTCAAAAGTATATAAGCTAGTCTTGAAAATACAGTTGCTTTTCGAGACTCCATTATAAGACCCCTTCCTATTAAGAGTGAAGTATAATAGGAGTAATAAATATTAAAAAAAGTAGATACAGAAAATACAATCCAAATAATAAAAGAATTATGTATATTCGTAAACCCATTTGTTACTTTATAAATATATAGACTCCCTAAAGTCACCATTATAACTAAAACAATGATTGATAATCTCTGATATATAAATCTTGCAGTATGTATCATCGTTGCTAACAAACGATAATTTATTTCTCCTCCAAAGTTAGCAACTTCAACTCCTTCTTTTCTTAATGCTTGAGCACCACTAAAAATATAAGTGATATTACGGCCAAATTGAGGAGCAAATCCAAAATCGAATAAAGAAACCAAAGAACCTACTGTCAACATAAGGTAATTCATCCCTATCTCTTCTGCAGAAAGCATATGAAGAATAAGCGGTAAAGTTATAATCCCAGCTGCAATTGAAAAAAACTGAGCAAAATAACCCCAGAAAACATCTTTTTTGGATAAAGTGATACTACTCATTCGTTTTCTAAAAATAATTTTATACTTGTTTCAATATCAATTAAGGGTCTCCAATTTGGTAAAATTGTACCCTTATTCCAAGGTTGCATAACTTCCCTATTTCTATAAGGCCGCCCACCCCATTGAATATTTAGTTCTTTTCCACTCACTCGGCTATAAACATCTGCAAGTTCCTTTAGAGTAAAACGTTTTTTTGCACTAAGAACATATTCACTATCCAGAAGAACGCCTTCTTCGAGATTATTTATAAGACATATAAAGCCTGAAACGACATCATCAATGTACAAAATATCTAGCTGCTGGTCACCTGGAGACATGCTCAAAATTTCTTGGGATTCTGAGATCCTTTTGAAAAGGTTTAATATTTTGGGCCTTGAGTCTTTTGGCCCAAAAGTATCACATAGTTTTAATGTTATAAACTTAATATTAGAGGTTTCTGCATAAAATTTCACCAAATCAATAAAAGCTTGTTTTGTAGCAGCATATAGATTTACCGGGCAATAGTTTTTAGAATCTGCTAAAAAATTTTGCCAGAAAGTTCCTGTATTAATAAACCACTTTATTTTTGCTGCTTTAGCAGCTTCCAATAAGGCAGTGCCGAAATATATATTTGATAATACTAAATCTTTTACATCTTTTGTTTCATGCTGAGTTAAGTATAAAGAAGCTAAATGAATTATACCATCAATATTATAACCAATTAAATAATCAGTTAATTGTTCAATATTATCATTAAATTCAAAAATGTGTTTTACTCCTAAATTACTCCAATCAGAATTGGGGCGAACTAAAAGGAATACTTCATGATTTTTAATCAATTCTCGTATTAAATTTTCGCCAATAAAACCTGTTCCACCAGTAACTAGTATATTCATTAAAAATCTGATTTATAAATTTCTAAGGTTTCAAAATTCATATCTCTATCGGAAATAATAGGATTTTCAACACCCCATTCAAATCCAAAAGAGCTATAAGCAATACCACAGTCAGCATCTTTATTATAACAGCTTGTTTGGGCATAATTTACTATCGTTCCAGCCTCTAAAGATAGAAATCCGTGAGCAAATCCCTTCGGAATATACAGGTATTTTGCATCCATATCATTTAATTCAATCTGATAATACTGTTTATATGTTTTTGAATGTATTCTCAAATCTACAACAACATCTAATATTGAACCTTTACAAACATATACCAGTTTTGTATGTTCATGAGGAGATAGTTGAAAATGCATACCACGGATAACATTTTTTCCCGAAACTGAATAATAGAATTCCTTGAAATCAGTGTCGAGACTATTTTCGTTAAAATAGTCAAAGTTAAATAGTTTTTGAAAACTCCCTCGGTTGTCAGTAAAATTTACGGTTTCTAATATATATAGGCCATCAAAACCTGTCTCAATTAACTTCATCTTTATATATTTTCAGGATTACTTCTGTAACAATTAAACGTCATTACACAATGTAATGGTTTATCTGTTCTACACAAAGGTCATAAACCTCACCAACTTTATATCTCTTATACCAATCCACTGTCAACTCAACAGTTTGATTAATATTTAGTCTAGGTTCCCAACCTAATTGAAATTTCGCTTTGGAAATATCTAACATTAATAGCTTGGCTTCATGTAGAACCCCTAACCCCTGAAGGGGAACAGATAAATCGCGTAACTCTCCACGACCATAATTCTCAACGACTTTGGTCGCCACATCCCATACAGTAGCAATAGATTCGGCATGCGGTCCAAAATTCCATCCTTCACAATACTTGGTAGGCTCATTCCACATTTTTTGAGCCAACAGCATATAACCGCTTATTGGTTCCAACACATGTTGCCATGGTCGTATGGCTTTCGGACTACGAATATCAATCGTTTTATTGGCTTCCAATGCTTTGATACAGTCAGGGATAATACGATCTAATGCCCAATCTCCTCCTCCGATAACATTGCCTGCGCGTACACTGGCAATAGATTTCCCGTGAGAGTTATATTTATCTGGGTGAAAGAATGAACGTCTCCAGGAAGCAATTGCAATTTCAGCCGCACCCTTGGAAGACGAGTAAGGATCATATCCTCCCATAGCTTCATTCTCACGATAGCCCCATATTTGTTCACGGTTCTCGTAACATTTATCGGTAGTAATCATAACTGCCACTTTCACACTATCGGTTACCCGAATGGCTTCCATCACATGAATACTGCCCATCACGTTTACTTCATAGGTTTCCACCGGAATATCATACGAAAGTCTCACCAAGGGTTGCGCAGCCAAATGAAAAACAATCTCCGGCTGGTATTTCAGAAAAACATCCTTCACGAATTGACCGTCCCGAATATCACCACGCAGGTCAATAATTTTATCTTGAATGCCCGAAAGCACATAATTATCCCGATCTGAGAATGGGTCTAATGCAAGACCTATCACTTCCGCTCCCAGTTCATGCAACCAAATAGCTAACCACGAACCTTTAAAGCCGGTATGTCCGGTTATCAAGACCCGCTTACCACGGTAAAAGTTGTCAAATATATCGATATTCATTATTGAATGTTTAACTGTGAATCTTTGAATTAAAAACTACTCACTGATAACTGTTTA
>Ga0302215_10001159_pt1 | contig 19113 bp, 17 predicted proteins | sample II_Fen_N3_1_FD_194580 | JGI IMG/M metagenome (GOLD analysis project Ga0302215, IMG submission 194580) | Peat permafrost microbial communities from Stordalen Mire near Abisko, Sweden - II_Fen_N3_1 | ecosystem: Environmental > Terrestrial > Soil > Wetlands > Permafrost | place: Sweden: Abisko...
CTTCGTGCGTTCCGTCGAACAGAAAACGAAGTGTGCGACCACGGGAAGTGGTATTATCAATAACTTCGGCAACAATCGAATCGTCTTCGCCAAAGTAAAGCTTATTTCCGATACGGATTTTTCGTGCCGGTTCCACCAATACGTCCCAAAGTCTCATTTCGTGATTTAATTCACGCAATAAAAAAACTTCGATTTGCGCACCGGTTTTTTCTTTATTTCCATACAAACGGGCGGGAAAAACTTTTGTATCATTAAAAATGAACAAATCATTCTCATTAAAATATTCAAGTACATCTTTAAAAGTCCGGTGTTCAATTTCACCTGTTTTGCGATGTATAACCATTAAACGCGATTCATCACGATGTTTAGACGGATACTGTGCGATTAGCTCATCCGGCAATTTGAATTTAAACTTAGATAACTTCATATTTTTTTGTTTATATGTTTTTTATTTTTTTTCGGTAACTGACAGTTTCTCAACAGCCAATTGTCCCTTAATTATTTCTGCTTCCACATGCTGAACCAAATCATCGATTTGCCAGCAATCCTCTAATTTTACGTCGCCTATTCGGGTTCGTTCAAGCGCAATCAAATGAGCACCGCTTCCCAATGCTATTCCAATGTCGCGAGCCAATGCCCGAATATAAGTTCCTTTGCTACAAACAACTCTTATTTTCAACACCGGAAGTGTAAAGTCCAGTACTTCAATCTCATCTATAACCAACAACTTTGACTTTAGTTCAACTTCCTGTCCGTCACGGGCATAATCATACGCTCGCTTACCATCAACCTTCACTGCCGAATATACCGGAGGAACCTGCGCTATTTCACCGACAAAATGAGGAATGACTTTATCTACAAGTTCCCGCGTAATGTGTTCGATTGGAAAAGTGGCATCAACGGGTAATTCCAAATCGAATGATGGCGTTGTAGCACCTAATTCTAATGTGGCAATGTATTCTTTAGTCTGATATTGAAAACTTTCAATCAACTTGGTTGACTTTCCGGTGCAAATAATCATAACCCCCGATGCCAAAGGATCAAGTGTGCCCGCATGGCCCACTTTCAGCTTTTTCATCTTCAGAGTTTTCAGAAGTTTCCACCGCAACTTGCTGACCAAATTGAACGAAGTCCAGTTTAATGGCTTCGCTACATACAAAACTTCGCCCTTGATAAAATCCATCAAAACATAAATATGTTACCACGAACCAAAATCGTAACGATAATTATTAGGCCGATTATAATCCGATAATAACCAAAAAATTTAAATCCGTTTCTAGTCAGAAACGCTATAAAACCTTTAATCGCCACAATGGCCACAAGAAAACCAATCACATTTCCCAATGCTAAAATGGAAATATTATGCTTAGTCAAAATCTCAGGGGTATCTTTGTAGGCATCCCACAAGCTTTTTGCAAAGGCGCCAGCCAACGTTGGCACTGCCAGAAAAAATGAAAATTCAGCTGCTGCTTTCCGTGTCAGCTTTTGTTGCATTCCACCAATAATGGTAGCAGCACTACGACTTATACCCGGCAACACAACAGCCAACACCTGAAAAAACCCAATGAAAAGTGCATTCTTATTGCTGACCTTTTCTTCGGATTCAATAGTCGGATTTTTAAACCATTTATCCACAAAAATTAATATGATTCCACCAAAAAACATGGTGCAGGCTATAAATATTGGCGTTCCGATTAGTTGATCAATATGCTTTTTCAATAAAATGCCAAAAATTGCTGCCGGAATAAATGCAATAATTAATTTCAAATACAATTGTAATTTCCTGAAATCAAAAAACTTACGCCAGTAAAGCACTAACACGGAAAGTATGGTTCCGAATTGAATGTTTTCGATAAAAAGTGTTGTGAAACTGCTTTTCTCAATTCCCATAAATGCCGAAACCAAAGCCATGTGACCTGTTGATGAAATAGGCAAAAATTCCGTTAGTCCTTCAACAATAGCTAAAATGATGGTGTGCAGAATGCTCATGTTTATTTAGCTTTCGGTTTAAACAGGATCGCAAAAATTATGAAAAGAAAACCAAAGAATGAAATCATTGGGCCAACCGTAATGCGGCGAACACTGAAAATGTCAGGGTTGAATTGGGCTGTAGTTGTTGAACCGGTCATTAAGATAAAACCAAGTACAATTATTGCAAAACCTACGGCAATCAAAATAATATTGATTTTGCCAAGTGTAAAACGTTTATTTTCTTCCATAATGCTATTTGTATTTTTATTGATTGGTAAAATTTGATTTAACTGTTTTTTAAATAGAATACATGTCGTTAGAATGCATCTTCAAAAATCGTCCCACGGCATAATACGACGAAGCCGCTGTAAGTAGAATTCCCAACAGAATGACAATGAAGCCGACAATAACTGCCGTGAAAGGTTGAATAAGCATGCCGGGCATCCCAAATTCAAATTGAACATAAGCAACCATACCTACCAACAATACAATTGAAATTATGGCTGCATATAATCCGTTCAGCATACTTCTACCGATATAAGGGCGACGAATAAACCACGAAGTTGCACCAACCATTTTCATTGTATTAATAAGGAAACGATTGGAATATACGGTTAACCGAATGGTATTATAAATAAGTGCAACTGAAATAAAAAGCAAAACTACTGCCAGTCCCAACAGAATCAGACTAAACTTTTTTACGTTTTCATTCACCAAACTTACCATATCTTTTTGATACGCAACCCGATTTATATGTTCAAATGACTTCAACTTTGCTTCAATCATGCTCACACTATCCTGATTAGCATAATCAGCTTTTAACTTTACTTCCAGCGAAGCCATAAGCGGATTATAACCCAGAAATTCTTCCGGATTTTCGCCCAGACTGGCAATATGATCTTTCAATGCATCTTTTTTGGAAATGTATTCCACCGACTTTACATACGGAGTGGACAGCAAATATTTTTCTATCCGTTGAACATTTTGTGCTCCGGCCTGATCGTCAAGAATAACTGACAGGTTGATATTTTCTTTTACATACTTGCTCATATCGCGTCCCACAAACAGCAACAGACATACCAAACCCACCAAAAACAGCACCAGTGACATGCTGAAAGTGGATGTAAAATGAATATTGGAGAAAGGATGCTTGCGAATACTATTTTTATCGTTTGTCATAATCAATTTGAATTATTCATTTTTAATCAGGCATTTTTAGTTGATTTGGATTTTTTCCATTGAAGGAATAAAAATCCAAGAATACTCAAAATCAAGACAATGGAAGAAGTTAAAGCAATAATATTGCCGACACTGTATGATTTTGGTTCGAATTTAAAATCAATTTCGTAAGCTCCTGCTTTCAATGGCATGGCACGTAATAAGTAGTTGGCACGAACATAAGGCACTTTCTGGCCGTTGATATAGGCATTCCAACCGCTATCGTAATAAATTTCCGAGAATACAGCCACCTGATCAGTTTTTGAACTGAAATTATACGTCAAATGATTCGGTTCATATTTTGTCAAAGCAATTTTTGCCGAACTGTCAGGAGTAAGTTTAGTCGGTAATTCCGTCACAAATGATTTATCAACAACCATTTCATGTTTCGTATTAATTTGTCCGACTATTTTCATTTCATCGTTTGCATTTTCAGCCGTCCGAATATTTTGAATAAACCATGCATTTCCATTTGCATACGGATTGACAAGCGGAGCCGCTTCTTTATTGTAAATCAGGTATTTCATATTCAACATATTCAAAACTCCCAACGAATCAAGTGTTGGTGAGATTTGATCAAAAGATTTAGCTCGTCCGAAAGTTGCAAAAAGCTGACCCAATTCTGGCTGAAGTTGCATATTAATCAGTTCCTGATAACGACGCAACTTGGCGGCATGATATCCACCAATACTTTTATGGAAATACGAAGGTTTTGCATCCTGGAATACGTCACTAGTAGCATCCAACACCCTGAATTGAGATTTATCTTCCAAAATCATTTTGTCTGCTGTCGAAGGTTGAATTAAATTATCAAATCTGCGTTTGCGTTCAAAATTATTATCATTCAAATAGCGTTTATCAACAGGTGCTAAATCGGCAATAAACAGAATGCCAAATAGGACAATAGTCACATTGAGTTTCAAAAAGTTTTTAGCATATAGCCACAATAATCCGGCTGACAGAAGCACAAAGGCAAGAGAACGTAATGCATCCGAACGCAACATGGCTGCACGATCGAGTGGAAGCGTTTCTTTCAGGAAATTATAATCGCCTTTGAACTGAGCATCGGCAGCAGAAACAAAATCACCCGAAAGTGAAGGAATTGCTGCAAAAATCAGTGCAAGTCCACCAACGATTCCGGCACTTATAAAAATAGGGCGAATCAATTTGAGTTTATCCATTTTCGGATCAAAAACTTCTTTCAATGCCAAAATGGCCAACAAAGTCATTCCGAAACCGGTTGCAACCAACGTCATGGAAACAGTGCGGAATTTATTGTAAAGCGGAACGTGATTGATAAAGAAATCTGTGAGCCACATAAAATTATGTCCCCACGAAAGCATCACTGTCAATGCAATCATTGGAAGTAACCACCATTTTGTACGTTTATCCACCAGAAAAAGCCCGAGTACAAACAGGAAACAAATAATTGCCCCGATATAAACCGGGCCAGAAGTTCCGGGCTGAGTTCCCCAATAAAGCGGTAACTGCATTTCCAAAAGCATTTTGCTTACATTCGGAACACCCATGTTTTCGAGTTTTTTTCCTGTTTCACTGGTAGCATCCAACGTTCCACCGCTGGCACCGCCTTTAAAATTCGGAATTAACAAAGTCATGGTTTCATCTATGCCGTAACTCCATTGTGTAATATAATCTTTGTTTAGTCCGTGTTGAGAATTCTGTGTATCGGCTGTCAGTCCATTGGAGTCACCACGCATGGTATATTTTCCATATTCGTAGGTTGTGAGCAAAGCCGTGGCGTTCATTCCCATGGCCACAATGGCAGCAGCCACCAATAAACCTGATGATTTCAGAAAAGAAGAAATTTGTTTTTGTTTAATGCTGTAAATCAATTCTACAACAGCCAGAAACAACAAAACAATAAGTGTATAGTACAAAATCTGAACGTGGTTGGCACGAATAGCCAAACTCAAAAAGAAAGCTGTCAAAAGACTTCCAAGTAGTTTTTTATCGCGGAATGCCAGAAAAACACTTCCGATAAGTGGTGCCATATAAGCTATGGTGATGGCTTTTGAAGTATGACCGGCAACAATAATAATGAAATTATACGAAGCAAACGAAAATGCCAGCGAACCGACAATTGCCAGCCATGGATTGACCTTAAACGCAAGCAACAATACATAAAAACCTATCAGATACAAAATTAAATTATAAACCGTATTCGGAAACCAATGAATCACATCTTCCACATACTTAATCAGATTATACGGTTGAGTCATTGAAATCTGATACGTCGGCATACCACCAAACATCGAATTTGTCCATAACGTTACATCATCGTGCGAAGCGTTGTAATCAACCGTTTCTTTAGCCATGCACATCCAACTTTCGGAGTCATGCCCGAGCAGTTGTTTTCCTTCCAAAACAGGAGTGAAATACATGAACGAAATAACGATAAAAAGCAGAATTGCAGCTATGTGCGGAGCGAATTTGGAAAGAACATTTTTATTCATGGTAGTACATGTAAATCGCTAAAAAGCAGTTTGGGGGAAAAATCGTACAAAAGTACATCATATTTTCACAATTGCTATCTGAAAAGCGGTTAAAAATTGTTGAAACGCTCAAATTTGTTATCTTTAGGGAAATTGTTTATCGGTCGATTGGTTCATTAGTCGATTGGAAATTGATAATTGGAAATTCATTTTGTCACATTTGCAAAAATTCAGTACTTTTGTCGAACAAAACGTTCCAAAAACAGTTTCATGGGCATGGATAATAATTTTTTTGAAAATATACGGGCTGATTTTCCTATTCTGTCTGAAAAAGTCTACAATAAGGATTTAATTTATTTTGATAATGCCGCCACCACTCAAAAACCACGATGTGTTGTTGAAAAAATTGAAGATGGTTATTATCATCTAAATGCCAACATTCACCGCGGCGTTCATTATCTGAGCCAGAAAGCCACCGAAGCGCATGAAGCAGCCAGAACGACTGTAGCAGATTTTTTACATACCGGTAAACGCGAAGAAATTATTTTCACACGCGGAACCACAGAAGCGATAAATTTAGTTGCAACATCGTTTGGAGAAGCTTTTTGCAAGGCTGGTGACGAAATAATTATTTCCGTTCTAGAACATCATTCCAATATTGTTCCTTGGCAAATGCTTTGCGAACGAAAAGGAATGAAACTTCGGATAATTCCCATGAATGAACATGGCGAACTGGATATTGATATTTTCAAAACTTTATTCAACGAAAAAACCAGAATTGTATCGGTCGCACATGTTTCCAATGTTCTTGGAACCATTAATCCGGTTGCAGAAATTATCCGGATTGCTCACGAAAAAAATGTGCCGGTATTAATTGATGGCGCACAGGCCGTTCCGCATATTCCGGTGAATGTTTTGGAATTGGATGCCGATTTTTATGTATTTTCAGCTCATAAAATTTACGGACCAACCGGAATAGGTGCGCTTTACGGAAAATCAAACTGGTTAAATGCCATTCCACCCTATCAGGGCGGAGGTGAAATGATAAAAACCGTTACGTTCGAAAAAACAACTTACAATGAGTTGCCATTCAAATTCGAGGCCGGAACGCCCGATTATATTGGTTCAACCGCTTTTGCCGAAGCAATTCGATACGTTCAGAATATTGGTTTGGAAAAAATATCAGCTCATGAGCATGAAATATTGACTTATGCGACCGAACGTTTGTTGGAAATTGAAGGAATGCGGATAATTGGTACTGCCAAAGAAAAAAGCTCAGTCATTTCATTTCTGGTTGGGAATATTCATCCTTACGATATCGGCATGTTGCTCGACAAACTGGGTATTGCTGTCAGAACCGGCCACCATTGTGCACAACCGCTTATGGATTCTCTAAACATTCCCGGAACAGTAAGGGCTTCGTTTGCATTTTATAATTCAAAAAATGAAATTGATGTTTTTATTGAAGCTCTGAAAAGGGTGGTGATAATGCTTTCGTAGTTCATAGAGTTCTTAAAGTTTTTAAAGTTCATAAAGTTGCAAAGTGCTGACTTTACAAACTTTTTACTTTACAAACTTTCAACTTTATAAACTTTTAACTTTAAAAACTTTTTAACTGACTATATGACAATCAACGAATTACAAGACAATATTATTGAAGAATTCAGCATGTTTGATGACTGGATGGACAAATATGCTTTACTAATCGATTTGGGAAATTCGCTTGTACCACTCAGTGAAAAACAAAAAAATCCTCAAAACATTATTGAAGGTTGTCAAAGTCGTGTGTGGCTAGATGCTCAATTAAACAATGGTATTATCACTTATCAGGGCGAAAGTGATGCAGTTCTTGTAAAGGGTCTGGTGTCATTACTTATTCAGGTAATGTCTGATCACACACCCGATGAAATACTGGACTCCGAACTTTATTTTATTGACAAAATCGGTTTGAAAGAACACCTCTCACCTACCCGATCGAATGGTTTGTTGGCTATGGTTAAACAAATGAAAATGTTCGCGTTAGCTTATAAATCAGTAAAAAGTTGATTTATAGACAATCACTGATTGTCAACATATTCTAACCTGAAATTTTCTCCATCAAAGACTCCGTACGAGAAAATTCCTACAAAATCGCCCAAAATAACCACCCGCTTTTGATTTTTCAACTGTAAATCGAGAGCAATGTGCCGATGACCGAAAATCATGAAATCAATATCGTAGTTTTCGGCATATTTTTTTGCATAAACCACCAGATTTTCTTTCTCTTCTCCCTGAAATTTATTCTCAATATGCAGTATTTTTTCGCGATTTCTTTTGGACCAGTTATACCCGAATTCCTGCCCTAACTGAGCCGGTAACAAGCGGAATAACTTTTGGGCGGTGTTACTGTGGAAAACTTTGCGGATAATTTTAAATCCATGATCATCAACGTCCAAACCATCTCCATGAGCAAGGAAAAAACGTTTATTGCCAATTTGGGTGGTAAAAGGTTCTTTGTGAATGATCAGACCGATTTCTTTTTCCAGATACCCAAAAGTCCAGATATCGTGGTTTCCGATAAAAAAATGAATTTCAATTCCGGAATCGACTAATTCGGCCAGTTTTCCGAGAAAACGGACAAAACCTTTTGGAACAACCGTTCGATATTCAAACCAAAAATCGAACATGTCGCCGAGTAAATAAATAGTTGATGCATCTTTTTTTACAAAATCGAGCCAGTCGACCAGTTTCTTCTCATGTGCCCGCGGATTTTTCACCAAACGGGAACCCAAATGTGCATCGGAAAGGAAATAAACCATTGTTAGTTGATTGTTGATAGTTGATTGTTGATAGTGCTGTCAACTGACAACTATCAACTGTCCACTCAGATTATAAGAATCCTAATTCAAGTTGTGCTTCTTCACTCATCATGCTTTTGTCCCAAGGTGGATCATACACAATATTCACATCAACGCTCGTCACACCCAACAAACCTTCCGTTTTCATTCTCACATCTTCCACAATAAAGTCAACAGCCGGACAACTGGGCGCAGTCAGAGTCATGTCAATATCCAAATGACCATCTTCGCCTAGTTCAATTCTATAAATCAAACCCAAATCGTAGATATTCACTGGGATTTCCGGATCAAAAACCGTTTTTAAAACCTTGACAATATTTTCTTCTGTTTCTAAAAATTCATTCATTTCAATATCCAATTAATCTATTATCCTTTTCCAATCTGATAAACAAGCTTGTTGGTAAAATAGTTTATTTATACTTTCACTTCACTGCGAACAACCAATTCATCAAATTCCGGCAATGACGCTGCCAGTTTTCCATCAATTACAACTACTGCATTAACTTTTGCCTTAATACACAGTTTATTATCCGATTTTCTGAAAATAGCCTGATGAAACACATACCGAACTCCCTCTTTCAACACATACAATTTACAAATAAAACTGTCACCTGGACGTAAAGGCGATTTATAAGCTATTTCTATGCTGGAAACCATAGCATCAATTCCTCTTTCGTGAAGTTCGGCAAAACTAATTTTGTTTTCTTCCAAAAATTCATGGCGCGTATGCTCCAGATAATTCTGATAAACCGAGTTGTTCACAACTCCCTGAATATCGCACTCGTAGTCACGGACTTTTAATTCTAATTCAAAAATATACATTCTACTTTGTTTTCTGGTTTATTTTTTCCGAATCAATGTCAATCCATCCCGTATCGGAAGCAATACTTTCTCAATCCGAATATCTGCAGCAATAAATTCATTAAAATCTTTTATCGCAGCAGTATCTTTGTCTTTCTCATCGGTTGGTTTCAACACTTTTCCATCCCACAACGTGTTATCGGTCAATATAAAACCACCGGTTCTTACTTTTGGCAAAACAGCTTCATAATAAGCCTTATATTCCAATTTATCAGCATCAATAAAAACCAGATCAAAGGTTTCATCAAGTTCGTTAATCACCTTTAAGGCATCGCCAATATGAAGCTTTATTTTATGTCCGAATTCCGAGCCGGCAAAAGTTTCCAACATAAAGCTTTCCAGTTCATCGTCGCAATCTATCGTATGCAAAACACCGTTTTCAGGCATTCCTTCAGCCATACATAGAGCCGAGTAGCCCGTAAAAGTTCCGATTTCCAACACTTTTTCCGGTTGAATCATATGACAAAACATGGCCAAAACACGTCCCTGAAAATGACCGGAGAGCATACGCGGATTAATCATTCGCAAATGCGTTGCCCTGTTTATTTTGGCAAGATATTCAGGTTCTGCATCCGAATGCGCAGTTATATAATCTTCTAAGTTCATAATCAATACATTTTCAGTTAAACATATTTTAAAACTGAAAGTTGTTCCAAATCAAAAATTTCAATTGCAATTTTCCGTAATTTTTCTGCAGTTACAGCTTCTATCGTTTGTTTAATAACATCCAAATCATCAATTTTATCGTAACGAAGAAAACTTTTCCCCAGACTCAAAGCCAGATTTTCTTTGTGTTCCGACGAAATAGCCATTTGACCAACTAACTGCAGTTTGTATTTTTTCAGAGCATTTTCAGGTAACAGTTGTTCACGGAGTTTCTGCAATTCATTGTAAACCAATTGTTCGCAACGATTCACATTCTCAGGATCACAACCAAAATACACGCTCCACATGCCTGTATCGACAAAAGGTTGATAACTCGATTCCACATTGTAAACAAGTCCGTGCTTTTCGCGCAATGACAAATTGAGTAAACTGTTCATCCCGGGGCCACCGAGAATATTATTCAATAAATACAATCCCATTCGGTCCGGATGGTACAAATCGTAAGCCCGATTCCCCAGCATAAAATGAACTTGATGTGTATTTTTATTTATCTCTTTCCGGATTGGTTTATAGGTTGTAGGAGAAAATCGTTCAGATTCTTTCGATTCCTGTTTTTCCTTTCCCAAATATTTTTCCGACCAACGAATCAATTGCCTGAAATCCAGATCACCCAAAGCAAAAAATACCATTTCTTCTGGTCGGTAATGCTTTTTCACGAAACGAAAAGCATCGCCGGTGTTGTATTTTTCCAACAGTTCTGATTTTCCGAGAATATTATGACCAATCGGATGATTATCAAAAAGCTGCTCTTCAAAATCATCAAAAATCAACTCCGATGGACTATCGTTGTACGACTGAATTTCGTCAAGAATAATGACAACTTCCTTTTCAATTTCTTTTTGTGGGAAATTGGAATGAAGAACAATATCCGAAATCAGTTCCATGGCCCGCTCGAAATATTCTTTCAACACGCCGGCATACACCACCGTTTCTTCTTTGGAAGTAAATGCGTTGAGTTCACCACCCACATGTTCCAACCGGTTGATAATATGACCCGAACGACGTTTCTCGGTACCTTTAAACAGCATGTGCTCAATAAAATGCGCCATGCCCTGTTCATTTTCAGCTTCATCGCGCGAACCGGTATTTATCACAATTCCGCAATAAGCCACTGCCGATTGATCGGGTTTATAAATGATTCGGATTCCGTTGGAGAGAGTATATGTTTGATATGTCATTAGTTGGCTTTCAAGAAAACGAGTTGCAAAGATACAAAAAAATTCAGTTTTAATTAAAAAGGAAGTCTGTAACTACACCCGTTTTTCCAATCGCTGCAACCGTAAGCAGATTTGCCTTTCAAAAGCGTGCCTTTGCCGCAAAGCGGGCAAACAGTTCCTTCAACGATTGGTTTTATTTGTAAAACCGCTTCACCCGGACGGCGGTTATCGCTTTTTACATTAAAAACGATTTCGGTTACCATGGCTTTCAGTTCATCCAGAAAATCTTTGGCCTGATATTCACCACGTTCCACTTGCCGGAGTTTTTTTTCCCAACGACCGGTCAGTTCAGCTGATTTCAATAAATCTTCCTGAATAATCTGAATCAAATCAACACCCGTATTCGTGGCAATCAGATTTTTCTTTTCTTTCCGCACATATTCACGTTTGAAAAGCGTTTCGATAATAGCTGCCCGGGTTGATGGCCGACCGATTCCATTTTCTTTCAACGCGTCGCGTAATTCGTCATCATCGACCAGTTTTCCGGCGGTTTCCATGGCACGCAGCAATGTTGCTTCGGTGTATGGTTTGGGTGGTGAAGTCCATTTTTCGGCTAAAGTCGGTTCGTGTGGACCGCTTTCACCTTTTTCGAACAACGGCAATGTTTTTTCATCTTCATCATCTTCTTCTTTTTCGTCAGTGGTGATTTTTGCAAAAACAACTCGCCATCCCGGATCGAGAATTTGTTTGCCGTTTACTTTAAATTCCACTTTTTCCACTTCACCTAACACAGTTGTGGTGGATATTTTACATTCAGGATAAAAGTTGGCAATAAAACGGCGTGCTACCAAATCAAAAACCTTTTTTTCTGTATCGGATAAAGCAGTTGGATGAACGCCGGTCGGAATAATGGCATGGTGATCTGTTACTTTCGCATTATCAAAAACTTTCTTCGTTTTTGGTAATTTGCCTGCCAATAATGGCTTTGTGAGCAGTTCGTAATCTTTAATTCCTTTCAGAATTTCGGGAATTTTTGGATATAAATCGTCGGTTAAATAAGTTGTGTCTACACGCGGATAAGTTGTAACTTTCTTTTCATACAGGCTTTGGATGATTTTCAACGTTTCATCCGCCGAGTAAGCAAATTTTTTATTGCATTCTACCTGCAGCGAAGTCAAATCGAACAGGCGTGGAGCAGATTCAGTCCCTTTTTTGGTGGAAATATCGGTGACATAGAAATCGGCATTTTTTACTGTTTCCAAAAAGTTAGTTCCTTCTTCCACACTCGAAAAACGACCTTTTGTAGCCGAAAAAACCGTATCACGATAAACTGTTTTCAGTTCCCAATAGGCTTCCGGTTTGAAATTTTCAATTTCCAGTTGTCGATTCACAATCAATGCCAGCGTTGGAGTTTGAACACGTCCGATAGATAAAACCTGACGGTTTTTACCGTATTTCAACGTATAAAGCCGCGTAGCATTCATACCAAGCAACCAATCGCCAATAGATCGCGAAAGTCCTGCTTCATAAAGTGGTTGGAATTCTTTTTGATCTTTCAGTTTTGTAAATCCTTCTTTGATTGCTTCTTCCGTCAGCGACGAAATCCACAATCGTTTCACCGGACATTTACACAATGCTTTCTGCATAACCCAGCGCTGAATCAATTCTCCTTCCTGGCCGGCATCACCGCAATTCACCACTTCATCAGCAGCCGCCATCAATGTTTCAATCACATGAAATTGCTTTTGTATGCCACTGTCGTTCATCACTTTTATGCCAAACCGTTGCGGAATCATGGGCAACTGACTCAACGCCCACGCTTTCCATTCCGGCGCATATTCGTGAGGTTCGAGTAATCCGCAAAGATGCCCGAAAGTCCAGGTAACCTGATATCCGTTTCCTTCAATATATCCGTCTTTTCGGGTTTTTGCACCCAGAACTTCGGCAATATCACGTGCCACACTGGGCTTTTCAGCAATGCAAACTATCATTCGTTGATTGGTTAATCGGTTGATTGGTTAATTGGTTTTGAAGAGGGTTACAAAAATACAGAAAAAAGTTTGATTGAACGCGCCTGAATTTCAGCTGTAAGCATTATTGATGTATGATTATAGAGATAATCTATTCTGTTATAACATGTAGGATTAATCAATAATTGGTTATCAATTGCTAAAATTGTTTTATCTTTGCAGTCAAATTACCCTTTCGGGTGTTTTTGTTAAGGTATAATGATAATTTAAGGAATTAGTTACATGTTTCAGAATCAGGAAATAGCAAAAGACATTTTTTATGTGGGTGTAAACGACCGCCAGAAGCACAAATTTGAGAATATGCTTCCGCTTCCAAATGGAGTTTCGTATAACTCCTATTTGATAATGGATGAGAAAACGGCACTGGTGGACACGGTTGATATTGCCAAAGGTGATGTTTTTATTGATAAAATTCAATCTCAATTGAAAGAAAGAACGCTGGATTATTTGATAATCAATCATATGGAACCCGATCATTCCGGTTCAATTCGTTTGCTCAGGCAATATTATCCAGAATTGACAATCGTGGGAAACAGCAAAACACTGAGTATGGTTGAAGGATTTTATGGAGTAGATACTAACATGAAAGAGATAAAAGATGGTGAAACTTTGTCGTTAGGCGAACATGAACTTTTATTTTATCTGACTCCAATGGTTCACTGGCCGGAAACCATGATGACTTACGACCAAAGTACGAAAGTTCTTTTTTCAGGCGATGCTTTTGGTTGTTTCGGCAATCTGGATGGAACTGTTTTAGATTCCGAAATGAATGTTGATAAATATTGGGACGAAATGATTCGTTATTATGCCAATATTGTTGGGAAATACGGTTCTGCAGTTCAGAAAGCGTTACAAAAACTGACTCCGTTGGATATTGATTTAATTTGCAGCACACACGGTCCTGTTTGGAAAGAATATATTACCGAAGTGGTTGATGCATATGATCAAATGAGCCGCTATGACACCCGAGAAGGTGTGGTAATTGTGTATGGTTCGATGTATGGAAATACAGAACTGATGGCAGAAACAGTTGCTCAGGGTGTTGCAGAAACCGGAATAAAAGATATTATTATTCACAATGTTTCCAAATCCGATCCTTCAGTCATATTGCAGGATATTTTCAAATACCGTGGTTTAATCGTGGGAAGCCCTACTTACAGCAATGAATTGTATCCTGAAGTTGAATCTCTATTACGCAAAATTGAAATTCGTGGAGTAAAAAACCATGTTTTTGGTTGCTTCGGTTCCTATACATGGGCAAGTGCAGCCGTTAAAAGGCTGACAACTTTCGTTGAAACTATGAAATGGCCTAGTTCGGAAATCACTGTTGACGAAAAACAGGGACTGAAAACTGAAAATTATCAGGCTTGCCTTGAATTAGGACGAAAAGTAGGTGCATTGGCAAAAATACCTATTGTGGACAACAAACATTGCGGTTGATTTCGGTTTATTGGTTAATTGGTTTAAATTCTTTTAATTCGTAAATTATGCAGGAACTAACTTTAATTACTCCAACATTTTTATTTTCAGCTATCTCGCTGTTGTTGTTGGCATATACCAATCGGTTTTTGTCGTACGCTCAACTGGTTCGAACATTGAAGGATCGTTATATGGAAGACCATTCGGCACTTACTTTAGCTCAGATTGCTAACTTGCGTAGACGATTATATCTGACCAAAAATATGCAATTGTTGGGAGTTGCCAGTTTATTGCTGTGCGTAGCTACTATGTTTTTGATTTATGTAGGATTACAGGTGATTTCAGCTTACGTTTTCGGACTGGCACTGGTTTTATTGATCATATCGCTGACACTTTCCGTAATGGAAATTCGCATTTCAGCAAAATCACTTGAAATTTATTTGAGTGATATGGAGAAATTAAAAGAGTAGTTAACTGGTTAATTAGTTAATTAAGTAAGAAAATGATTTCCAACTAAATCAACTAATTAACACAATCAACCTATAACAAAATAACATGAATAAAGGATTTGTACGTGCAGCTGCAGCAGTTCCCGAACTTCGGGTGGCTGATTGTACTTTCAATGTTGCCCGCATGGCCGATTTGGTTCGTCAGGCAGAAATTGAAAAAGTACAGGTCGTTTGTTTTCCTGAATTGAGTATTACCGGTTATACCTGTGCCGATTTGTTTTTACATAATCAATTACTGGAAGATGCTCAAAAAGGCTTGACCGAGTTACAAATGCTTTCATTTTCTGTTTCTTCGGTTATAATTGTGGGTATTCCGGTTCGGATTCAGAATCAACTTTTTAATACGGCCGTAGTACTTCAGGGTGGTCATATTTTGGGTGTAGTTCCTAAAACTCATTTGCCGAATCAAAACGAATATTACGAAAAACGGTGGTTTTCATCCGGTTCAGATACTGATGTTCAAACTGTCTTTCTTTCAGGCGAGCAAGTTCCGTTTGGAACTAACCTGTTATTTTCTGATGGAAAGTTCTCTTTTGGAATAGAAATCTGCGAAGATCTCTGGGTACCTATTCCTCCGAGTACACAACATTCCCTTCATGGTGCCGAAATTATTTTTAATCTTTCGGCTAGTAACGAACTCATAGGAAAAAACACGTATCGCCGCCAACTTATTGAGCAACAATCGGCCCGTTGCAATGCCGGTTACGTGTACGCAGCTGCAGGAGCAGGTGAATCAACCACAGATATGGTTTTTGCAGGAAATGGAATTATTGCTGAAAACGGAAAAATTCTGGCCGAATCAGAACGTTTTTCGTTTGAACCGCAAATTATTGTAAGCGAAATTGATGTGGAAAGATTGATTGCTGACCGCATTCGGAATACAAATTTTAATCATGACAAATCGAATGAAGTTTACCGGATTATTAAGATTGAAGATGCCCGGTTCACTCAATTCGATTTGAAACGGACTTTTGATAAACACCCTTTCGTTCCACCGCTGACAAACCGCGATGCAAGTTGCGAAGAAATTTTCTCCATTCAGGTTGGCGGATTAGCAAAAAGGTGGAAACATACGCAATCCGAAACAGTTGTTTTGGGAATTTCCGGCGGATTGGATTCCACGCTAGCACTTATGGTTTGTGTAAAAACTGCCGACAAACTTGGTTTTGACCGAAAACGGATTATCGGCATCACCATGCCCGGATTCGGAACCACCGACAGAACCTACAATAATGCCGTAAACCTAATGAAATCATTGGGAATTACACAACTTGAAATATCTATTAAAGAAGCCTCAATCCAGCATTTCAAAGATATAAATCACAATCCGAAACTGCATAATGTTGTTTATGAAAACACACAGGCCCGCGAACGAACGCAAATTTTGATGGACATTGCCAATCAGCGAAACGGAATCGTCATCGGTACCGGCGATTTGTCGGAGCTGGCATTGGGTTGGGCAACTTATAACGGCGACCACATGTCGATGTATGCCGTAAATTCAGGCGTACCGAAAACACTGGTTCGGTATCTGGTCGATTGGTCGGCACATCAGGTTGAGAAATCGTCGGAAGAAATCTTACGAGATGTTTGCAATACGCCGGTCAGTCCTGAATTACTCCCGGCAGATGAAAATGGTGATATTGCCCAAAAAACGGAAGATCTCGTTGGTCCGTATGAATTACACGATTTCTTTTTGTATTATTTTGTACGGTTTGGTTTCAGTCCTGAAAAAATATTATTTCTTGCCAAAAATGCCTTTAAAGAAATTTATCCGGATGAAACCATTCAGAAGTGGTTGAGAGTTTTCTTAAAACGCTTTTTTGCACAGCAATTTAAGCGTTCGTGCATGCCGGATGGACCAAAAGTCGGGTCAATAAATCTTTCACCACGTGGCGATTGGCGTATGCCGAGTGATGCGATAGCATTTACGATTGAAGATTAATTAGCATATTATTCACATTACCCTATTAATTCTATGTTTGATCAGGTATTCTACGGAAACACACTTCGAAATTGGCTTATTTCATTGCTGATTATTGTTGGTGCATTAATTTTGAATAAAGTATTTGTTTTGTTAAACAAACATGTTATTCAAAAGCTGACTTCCAAAACAAAAAACCGACTTGATGACATTCTGTTTAAAATGCTGGAGGCACCGGTTTTACTTGGTATTGCGCTTATTGCTATCTGGTTTGCAGCCGAGCGGTTGGATTTAAATGCTGATTTTGAGACCTTTGTTCGAAAAGCATATAAATTACTGATTGTCATCAATGTAACGTGGTTCATTGTCCGTTTTGCAAACGCATTAATTGAAGAATACCTACAGCCGATTGCCGATGATCCGACTAATAAACGGATTGACAACAACATACTTCCTTTAATTCGCCGTACTTTATTGGGAATACTCTGGGTTCTGGGAATTGTAATGGCTTTGAATAATATGGGCATCAATGTAGGAACTTTGATTGCCAGTTTGGGAATTGGTGGACTGGCATTTGCATTGGCGGCACAAGATACCATTAAAAATATTTTCGGCGGAATCACTATTTTTTCCGATCGTCCATTCCGAATTGGTGACCGGATTGTTGTAAATGGTTTTGACGGAGTTGTGGAGGATATTGGTATCCGTAGTACACGATTACGCACGCTCGAACGGAAATTAGTAACGATTCCGAACTATAAGATTGTCGATTCATTTATCGAAAATGTTTCGGCAGAACCAATGCGACGAAACTTATTAAAAATAGGATTGACTTATAATACTACGCCAGAACAAATGAATCAGGCCATTTCCATTCTGAAAGCCATGCCAAAGGCAATAAAAGGGATTCACAACGAAGTGTACGCTTCTTTTTCGAATTTTGCATCCTATTCAATGGAAATAACGTTTATCTATTTCATTAAAAAAGAATCGGATATTACAGAGACTATTTCGCAGGTAAATCTTGAACTATTACGTTCTTTCAACAAAGCAGGGCTTGAGTTTGCATTCCCAACACAGACGATACTCATGGAAAAAGAAAATTAAAAAGAAAAACGCTTACAAATTCAATTGTAAGCGTTTTTTGTCGGGATGACAAGATTCGAACTTGCGACCACCGGTCCCCCAGACCGGTACTCTAAACCGGGCTGAGCTACATCCCGCGGTTTTGGAGACACAAAAGTAATCAAAAATATTTTTTCAAAAAAAATTTCATTATGCTTTTTCTTCAGTTCTTCTGATTTTACATCAATGGACTGAAAAGGCGTGCAAACGATTCTTTTAGTTTCTGTCTTCGTTTCCTGTTATTCCAGGCCTCCAGTGTGAGTTCTTCACAACCGGTTAAATCATCCATAAACAGACTTTTTAAATGACCTGACGTTTTGGAATCGTAGATAAATGCATTTGCTTCAAAATTTTGTGCAAAACTCCGTTCATCTAAGTTTGTTGAACCAACTATGGAAATATAATCGTCAATTACGATGGCTTTGCTATGCAGAAATCCTTTATTGTACCGGAAAACACGAACACCTGCTTCGAGGGCTTTTCCCATATAACTGAAAGTGCTGGCATCCGACAATCTGGAATCGGACCGAACTGGCACCATGAGACGCACATCGACGCCACTTAATGCTGCAATTTCCACACAATCGGCAATCACATCGGTTGGCATGTAATAGGGTGAATGAATGTAAACATATCGTGTTGCCGACATAATGGCAGAAGCAATTCCCTGCATAATGGATTCCCAATCGGTGTCCGGACCGCTGCTGACTATTTGAACCAGATTCTGATCAAATTTTTGCGGTTCGGGAAAATATTCAGGACCTTCGACTAACTTACGGTCGACAAAAAACCAGTCGATGAGAAATAAAAGCTGAAGACCATGAACAGCTGAACCTTCCAACCGAATAAATGTATCGCGCCATTCGCCCAGTTTATTTCCATAAAAATACCGGTCAGCAACATTCAATCCACCGGTAAAACCTACTTTTCCATATATGATTAC
>Ga0302215_10001160_pt1 | contig 19083 bp, 15 predicted proteins | sample II_Fen_N3_1_FD_194580 | JGI IMG/M metagenome (GOLD analysis project Ga0302215, IMG submission 194580) | Peat permafrost microbial communities from Stordalen Mire near Abisko, Sweden - II_Fen_N3_1 | ecosystem: Environmental > Terrestrial > Soil > Wetlands > Permafrost | place: Sweden: Abisko...
TGTGTACGTCCAGTTAGTAGGTAAAGTATTATTGTTTCCTGCGTTTGCGTCGGTTTGATTTAAATAATATTTTACAATAAAATTGACTGAATTTGTTACAATCTGAGGCGTTACATTACTAAAATTTACGCTTATAATTCCATCAAAATTGTCATCACAAATATTTGCATTAAAATTAGCTGTGTTGATATTTGGAACTGCATTTACTTTTATAGACAAAGTACCCGTATTGAAACATTGAGTTGCATTTGTAAATCTTAAATAATAAACTCCGGTTACCCCATTATTGATGGTTTGCGTTGCCAAAATAGTGTTTGTTCCTGCTTGCGCATCTGCCAAAGTACTGTGGAAAGTTACCGTCGTCAAAGGATCTGTGGTAAATTGATTTTTATATGTATTTAAATTCACGGTTTCAGAACCATTATTGTCTGTGTCGCAAATTTCTGTTGTATAAGTTGGTGTAAGTAAAGGAACTTTACTTTTAATTTTAAAATCAATCTGTCCGAAAGCAGGAGGACATCCATTTGTGCTTTCCACTCTTACATACACTGTTGTGTTTGATGTATAACTCCAATTGACAGGTAATGTATTATTATTCCCTGCTGTTGCATCCGTTTGATTTAAATAATATCTTACAGTAAAACTTGCTGAGTTAACTACAATTTGTGGAGTAACTGTAGCGAAATTTACATTAATAATTCCATCGCTGTCATCATCACAAATGTCAGCATTGTAGGTAGTTGTGTTGATATTTGGGGCAGAATTCACTGTCATCGTGATTTGTGCTGTTTTTGAACATCCAAATGCTGAAGTTACTTTAACGTAAACGATTCCTCCATTTGAAGGATAGGCAGAAGGAGTAATAATTTGTGCAGTTAAAGCAGCATCTGAAAAATAAGTGGATGTTGTTCCGGAATCGGGAGTGACAACTGCTGTGGTTAAATTGAAAAGTCCATTAGTTCCGCTGTTTGTACAGACATTTAATGAAGCATTATTTACCTTTAGAACATCAATGTTGAGAATGACTTTAAAATATTCAAAAGCAGCCGGATTTCCGTTTCCTTCAATATAATAAGTGAATGTATCTGTAATATCATTCGTTAAACCTGGGTTTGGCGTATAAGTAATCTGTCCGTTTGCGGAATTCACCGTTGCAGTTCCTGATGTCGGTTGTATAACGATGCTTGTATTCGCTGGCAAAATTATCTGCGTAGAAGCTGTAAATGCTGGAGTAACAGTTTTCGTATTACAAGACCCTATGTTGTACGTTGTTGTTGAAATCGGTGGGCATAATGTGTAAGTGTAAACATTCGTGAGTTTAGATTCACAATTGTTTTTTGTAACAAGACAAGTGTAATTTCCTGCACCGTAAGTTTCAGGATTTATAAAATAGGTAGTTGCTCCGGGAATAGGATTTCCATTCAGAAACCATTGGTATGCATCGTAGGTATTATCTACCTGAAGAATAATTCCGTTCAAACAATCTCCGGTTTTTGAAATTACAGGAACAGATGAAAATCCGGCGAAATAACCTCCATATCCTACGGCACCGCTTCCACCTATGATTCCTGCGGTTACAGATTTGGTAGAATTTACAGTGACGTTTCCTGTGATATTCGGAATAGAATAAGATACCCAGTTTGCATTTCCTGTCACAGAGTAGGGTCCGTTAGCTGCAGCAATAGGATTTCCGTTGATGGTAACGGCAGCTCCGGTTTGCGTAATGATGTTTAGTTTTGTATTAAAAGTCTGAGATCCGATGCTATTGATAAAACCAATTTCGTCAACTTTATTAGGTAAAAAACAGCTCAACGGAGGTATGTAATTGAATCCTCCCGTTGCGTAGATAGATCCTGTTGCCACACCTGCCAACAATTGATAAACATACATGTTTTTGTTTGAGGAAATTCCCATATTGAAATTATTATTCCCCTGATTGATGTATGAATTCCCTGAAATCATATAATATTGCCCTGCATTCAGAGTGACTCCGGATGTTGCGCCATTGATGTTAAAAGTTGTATTGTTTTCTGTGGCAATGACCAAGATGGTTTCCATACCGGAAGTTGAAGGGCCATTACCTTTCACCACGACAAAATCTTTCCCCAGTCTGTCAACGGGAACAGCCTGATCCATCAGGATATCGTTATTCGTAAAATTTTGATTGGTATAAATTGCATTAAAGTTTCCGTTGGTTACCGAAATTGGTTTTGTAGCGACAATTTTAGCGCCTATCAATCCATCATAATTTGCCGCATCATCAATGCTTACTGCGTCCAAAATATAAGATTGCCCTCTGTTTAATGTGAAAGTTTTCGTAGCAGATGAGGTTCCGTCTGCAAATACGACTGCAGGATTGTATCCCGAAACGACAACCGTTGTGTTATCTTCCGTTGCAGTAACACCTATGGTAGAATTAATATAAGATTCTCCGGCAGTAAGCGGAGCCATGGCTGCATAAAATGTAGTTCCTAATCCTGCTAAACCTTTTGAAGTAATAATTTCCGCATGATTGGTCACTGAAAATCTGTAGTTGGCAAAGAATTTTTTAGCACCTTTCACATACATTCCCATCGGAACAGGAGTGAGAAGATCTGCTTGATTGGTAGCCAACAAAAAAGATTGTGGAATACTTACCTGCGCAGGACTTCCTTTACTTACCATCACGGTATTGTAAAGCGTATTGTTATTATAAATCTGTACCGCAAATGGAGTAGTTTCGTTTGTCGACAGATACAGAAAACTCTGAAGATTCGAAGTTCCTGCTCTTGCTGACATCGGAGCAAACCAATGATCAGTGTCCAATTGAGCATTCACTATTAAACAAAGAAATGTGCAAATACTTAGTAAAAATTTTTTCATGCCATGATTAAAAGGGCGACAAATTTAAGTATTAATAATCAAATTCTTATATTAATTTTTTAACATATATTAATGTTTTTTGAAAATATGAATATTGTAAGCTAAACTTCATAATTTGTTAATGTTCACAATTTGGATAAATAAAAAATCCCGATGAAAAAATTCACCGGGATCATTATTATTTAAGAAAAGTAGATTAAGCTAAGCTTACTCTTACAAATCCTGTAACTTTTAGGTCTCCGTTTACAGATTTTACATAGTCAGCAACAGAAATAGAGCTGTCTTTGATGAAATCTTGGTGTACCAAAGTGTTGTCTTTGTAGAATCTCTGCATTTTACCTTTAAGGATATTGTCGATAATGTTTGCAGGTTTACCTTCTTCAGTAAGTTTGTGTCTTTCGATTTCCAATTCTTTGTCGATAGTTTCCTGAGAAACTTTAGTTTCGTCAAGAGCGATCGGGTTCATTGCAGCAGCCTGCATAGAAACAGCTTTAGCAGCTTCGTCAGCACCGTCTACTTTTGCAGAAAGTGAAGTGATTGCAGCAATTTTGTTTCCAGCGTGGATGTAAGCTCCCAAGAAAGGTCCTGAAATTCTTTCGAATGCACCGATCTCGATTTTCTCACCGATTACACCTGTTTGCTCGATCAATTTTTCAGCAACAGTCATTCCGTGGAAATCTGTAGCCAATAATTCTTCTTTAGTAGCAGCGAAAACAGCCATTTCAGCAATTTCGTAAGCTAGCTCGATAAACGCTTCGTTTTTAGCAACAAAGTCAGTCTCGCAGTTTAAAGAAATGATAGTACCCAAAGTATTATCTTCGTTTACTCTAGCGATTACCGCACCTTCAGAAGAATCTCTGTCAGCTCTGTTGGCAGCAACTTTTTGTCCTTTTTTTCTAAGGATATCTACTGCTTTTTCGAAGTCTCCTTCTGCTTCAACTAAAGCTTTCTTGCAGTCCATCATACCTGCACCTGTTTGGTTTCTCAATTTTGCTACGTCTGCAGCAGCTGGTGAATAAGACATAATATTTATTATTTTTTATTTAAAATTATGATTAACTTTAATAGTTTATTTTAAAGATGTGCAAAGATAATGATTTTAATGATAAACTAAAAAATGACTTTTCACGTTATAGTATTATTTAATAAATTTTTAAAGGTTTTTACTACATGAAAAAAATATTTCTCATTTTATTTCTCTCTATATTCTGCCTTGGCTTCTCTCAGAAGAAGAAAAAAACCAAAACAAAAGTAGTTGCCGAGAAAGAAACAGTCATTATATATACAGAAACTGAAGCTGAAACTTCAAACGAACCAAGAGTTATCGCAGGATTTCTAAAACAGAATCCTGGTCATACACGGTCAGATTTTTTTAAGAAAAGGTTGATTACCATTATCATGGCAGATAATTCTCCTGAAGCAAAACCGACCATAAAGCCCTTAAGTAAAGAAAAGATTGAAAAAATTGTAAGCAATAATGAGCTTAATAAAGGTAAAAACATAACCACACCAACAAAAAGTACAACGACCCCGGAAAGAAGTGTAACCTATGCAAGTATGGGAAGTTCGAGTAAAAAAGCCGAACCGAGTGATAAATCAAAAAAAACAGCATCAATGTTGAGTCATCTTTTTAATAACGATCCCAGCGACAAAGAAGCGTATATCAACATTAGAAATAAATCAAATTGCAGATTGATTGTAAAAATAAGCGGAAAAAAATATTATAATCTGGATGTTCCTGCAAAAGGACAGAATTTCATTATGATCGAGAAAGGAGAATATGTATTGACAACAATGGTTTGCGATGCAAAATATTCTTCATTAAAGAAAATCAATAAGGATATTGAAATTCAGCTTGATGTAGCTGATTAGGTTTGAATTAAAACAAAACAAAAAAGGTAGCTTAGAAATTCTCAGCTACCTTTTTTGTTTTTATCCTTTAAATTGCCCCATCGCAATAAATTTATCTTGTCTTTGGGTTTCCAGTTCTTTGCCTGTGAATTTTGAGAATGCTTTGATATTTTGCAAAATCGAAGTTTTCAGATTCAAATAGGTAGTTTCCGGATCGTAGTGAGCTCCTCCAAGAGGTTCTTCAATGATTCCGTCAATGAATTTTTCTCTTAAAGCATCTTTCGGAGTCAGGTTTAATGCGTTGGCTGCATCTTCTTTGTGATCCCAGTTTCTCCATAAGATTGAAGAACAGCTTTCAGGTGCAATTACCGTGTACCAAGTGTTTTCAAGCATATATACTTTGTTACCAACACCAATTCCTAAAGCTCCGCCACTCGCTCCTTCACCAATAATGTACGTGAAAATTGGAGTTTTAAGCATCGTCATTTCAAAAATATTTCTTGCAATGGCTTCACCCTGACCTCTTTCTTCAGCTTCCAATCCAGGATAAGCTCCCGGTGTGTCTACTAAAGTGATCACAGGAATTTTGAACTTTTCGGCTAATTTCATTAGTCTTAAAGCTTTTCTGTATCCTTCAGGATTCGGCATTCCGAATCTTCTGTGTTGTCTTTCTTTGGTGGTTCTTCCTTTTTGGGTACCGATGATCATGACTCTTTGACCGTCTAAAGTCGCCAAACCTCCGATCATCGCAGGATCGTCTGCAAAGTTTCTGTCACCGTGAAGCTCCAGGAAACTTCCTTTATCTACCATACCTTTGATATAGTCGATTGTATAAGGGCGATCCGGATGACGCGATAACTGTACTCTTTGCCAAGGAGTAAGATTGCTATAGATCTGTTTTTTGGTATCTATAATCTTATCCTCGATCTGACTGCATGCTAATTTTACATCAACACCACTTTCTTCTCCTACCAATGAACAGGTTTGATACTGATCCATCAGTTCTTTTATAGGAAGTTCGAAACTTAAATATTCCATTCTTGAAGTAAATTAAATCTTTCAAATTTATGAAAAATTATGCAACTCTATTTAAAATTATTTACTGCATTGTTTATTCTGGCCGTACTTTCTTCTTTACCAACGAGTTCCAAAATATCCGGAACGTCCGGACCTTTTAGTTCTCCTACTAAAGCTAAACGCAACGGCATCATCACTTTTCCCATTCCTACACCTTTGTTTTCGGCAAAATCGTGTAAGTTTTGTTTAATATTTTCCGAAGTGAAATCATTAATCGCATTAAAACTCTCTGCAAATTCAGTTAAAAGATTGGCAGTTTCGTCGTTCCATGCTTTCTTAGACGCTTTTTCATCGTAAGAAGTAGGAGCTTCAAAAAAGAATTTTCCGTTTTCATAAATGTCTTTCGGGAAAGTGGCTCTCTCTTTCATCAGATGAATAATTTTCAACAATTTTTCATCTTCAATATTTAAATTTAAATCTGAATTTTTTAAAATTTCAAGCAATTCTTCATCAGATTTAAGCTGAATATATTGATGATTAAACCATTCTGCTTTTTCTTTGCTGAATCTTGCTCCGGCTTTATGAACTTTATTTAAATCAAATTCTTTGATCATTTCCTCCAAAGGTAAAATTTCCTTGTCATCAGCAGGAGACCAGCCTAAAAGCGCAACCATATTGATAAATGCTTCAGGTAAATATCCGCTTTCTCTATAACCTTTAGATATATTTCCGGTCTCAGGATCGGTAAAATTTAATGGAAATACAGGAAATCCGAATTTATCGCCATCTCTTTTGCTTAGTTTTCCTTTTCCTTCTGGTTTTAAAATCAAAGAAAGATGTGCAAACTCAGGAGCTTCCCAACCCATTGCTTCGTATAATAAAATGTGTAGACCTAAAGAAGGCAACCATTCTTCACCACGAATGACGTGAGTGATTTCCATTTCGTGGTCATCGATGATGTTGGCGAAATGGTAAGTTGGCATTCCGTCATTTTTTACTAAAACTTTATCGTCTAAAATATTGGTATTCACTGCGGTATTTCCACGGATGATATCGACTAAACCTAAAGTTCTGTCAACAGGCATTTTGAATCTAACAACATAAGGAGTTTTTGCATCCAAAAGTTTTTGTACTTCATCTTCAGAAAGTGCAATGCTGTTTTTAAGACGATTTCTTGAAATATTGTTGTAAGAAAAAACATCACCTTTTGCCTCAAATTCTGCACGGATGGCGTCTAATTCTTCAGCAGTGTCAAAAGCGATGTAAGCATGATCTGTTTTTAAAATTTGCTCGGTATATCTGTCGTAGATGTCTCTTCTTTCAGATTGTCTGTAAGGTGCAAATTTTCCACCTTTTTTTGGGCTTTCATCGGGTATGATTCCGCACCATTCTAGAGCTTCTTCAATATAATCTTCGGCTCCTTCTACGTATCTTGCGGTATCGGTATCTTCAATTCTCAATATAAATTCACCACCCTGATTTTTTGCAAAAAGATAATCATACAAGGCAGTTCTTACACCTCCCAAATGCAACGGTCCTGTAGGACTTGGTGCAAAACGGACTCTTACTTTATTCATTTCTTTGAAATTAAGCTGCAAATTTAAGCATTTCAAAAAAGTTTATCGGTAAAAGGAAGTCTTTTTTAGAAAAAACTATTTGATGTTTTTCAGTAAAATATAATTTTTGTATTCTCCGATTCTTATTTTAAGCAGATCTTCTAAAGGTTGCACCAATTTATCTTTTTTATCCCAAATTGCCTGAGATTTATCGTGCTCAAAAACAAAATCGTGGTTTGCAATCGCCTGTGTCATTACTTTTGGATGAGTTCCCAAAAATTTTCCCACTCTGTCGACTGTATGGTAATTATATTCTTCTTTTGGCGCTTCAGCTAATTTTTGATCCTTTTGACCATAATAATATTGAAAGTTATTGGCTTTAAGCGTCATTTTTTTTGTAGATCTCACAGAATTATAATGATAAATAGGAGCATCAAGACGCAAAACTTTCAGTTTTTCTCCTCTATCACTTCCATTTGCATAACCTTCATTAGATTTAAATTTCCTAAAACCCTGTGAATCTATGTAAGACCTGATCTCAGGATTGTTTTTGAAAATCCTAATCTCGTTTTTGTGTACAGCTCTACTGTTTCTGATGTGATTGTAATCTCCCCAAAAGTGAAGAAACGGCTGAAGAAAGCCTTCTACAATGGGATTGTCATTGTATTTCTTAATGTTTTCAATAATTTTTGGCAAATCATTTTCGTGAACAACTTCATCTGCCTGAATATGGAAAACCCAGTCACCCGTCACATGTTCCAAACCAATATTCGATTGTTGGGCAAAAATTTTACCATGTTGCTTCAGATTGTCATCCCAAATAGTGTCAACAATTTTGATTTTAGGGCTATTTAAGTTTTCAATAGCTTCACGGGTTCCATCTGTAGAATCTCCTACAACTGCAATAAATTCATCACAGATAGCCAAAACCGATTGAATGGATTCTAAAAAAGGAACACCATACTGGAAGCCGTTTCTTACATATCCGTAGCCGCTAATTTTCATTTTATTAAATTTATGCAAAAATCCTATTTTTTTTTAAATAATACGAGATTTATAATTTAAGTTTTTACTTTTAGATAATACTTTTTTGACTTATGTTCTTATACAGGCAGAATCTATCTGTAATTGATATCTTTAACAGCATCTTTGTATAAATACTTTAAAAAAATATTTATTAATAATTTAATTTATTAAGGGAATTTGAATTAAATAAGGTTGAAATTTATGATAACATAGTATAAAAGCAGCTACTTGAAATTAGTAACTGCTTTATTTTTTTTTAGTAAATATTAGTAATTTCACTTACTGCAATTTCGTGTCTTTCAGAATTGTTTCCTTCAAGAATAAATGTAGCGTAGTATTTAGGTGAACCAGAATTTAAAGCATTAGTTTTCTTAATGATCTGAAGTTTGAATTTAGGATCAGAAACACTTCCAACATATGTATTTGTGGACCAAATTGAATTACCTGCAATATATGGTGCACTTCTATATAAAACTAAATTACCATCTCCTTGAGCACTAAGATAAGGTTGGGATGTTCCAACAGGGAAAGTTATGTTTGTTGCCCATTTTACTGGATATGGCGCTGGACCAAACCATTGAATTGGACTAGCGTATAATACTAAATTGCAATCCTGCTGAAGATCTAAATGTACATTGACATTAGCATAATTTAATACTAAAGATTGTTCTAAAGATAAACTTGAAATCTTATTACTTTCGGCAATAACTTCAGTTTTAGTAAATGAGATTTTTTCTTGATTATCAAAGCTTTTAGAGTTTAAAGTTTGTGACTCTTCATTAATTAAATCTGTTTCACTTGAGCAAGATGCCAGGATTCCAGTTAATAATGCAAATGATGAAATTTTTAATAAGTTATTCATAAAATATTTTTTTAATGGCGCAAAAATAATGAAAAAATCACGGAGTAAAGAAATAATTGTTTATTTTTTTTTGATCCTAATATGAAATACAATTGTTCTAATTTTTTACTTCAGTGTGAATTAAAATTTATATGTTTGTTTTTTTGATTTGAATATTTACATTTGTAGAAACAATAACTTATGTTAGAAATTGGTGAAAGACCTTGGGGAAAATACTTTGTGTTGGCAGATGAACCTCATTACAAATTAAAGAGAATAGAAGTAAATCCGGGACAAAAATTATCTTATCAATATCATCACAAAAGACAGGAACAATGGACGATCATTGAAGGTGATGCCACAATTGTACTTGATGATAAAGAAATCAAATTATCCTACGGAGAAAGTATTTTTATTCCTTTAGGGGCAAAACACCGCATCATGAATTTGTCTGAAAAGCCCGTAGTTTTCATCGAAGTACAAACCGGAACTTACTTTGGTGAGGATGATATCGTGAGGTTGGAGGATGAGTATGATAGAAACTAAAATTGCTGAATGAAAAAAGAAATATCTTTCTTAATTGGTCTAAAAAATAATTTGGAATATACTATTTTTTTTTACGAAAACGTAAGGAAAATATATCCCACTGTGGAAATTGTCTTCGTTAGTTATGGAAGTAAAGATGGAACACACGAATGGTTGGATCAACTTCAAGATCAAAATTTAAAGTATTTTTATTCTGACCAAAGTAGAACATTATCTGATACTTATAATAAAGCGACCAAGCTTTCGACTGGAGAATTTGTTTGTTTCCTGCATAATGATATGGTTTTAGGAAAGCAATTCCTTTCAAACCTTAATGACAACCTGGTAGACAATGCAATCAATTGTTATAAAGTGATAGAACCTCCAATTTTTGCCGGTGACGGTAGGGATTGGAAATTAAATAAAGATTTTGGTGAAGATATTCACTCATTTGATTATCAGGAGTTTTTTAATTTTGAAAATGAGTGTATTTCTAACTCTAAAACTACAACTACTCCAACAAAACATACCTCATTTTTTTTATGCATTAAGAGGCAGACTTTAATAGATATAGGAGGATTAGACAATCTTTTTAGTCCTATGTTCTGTGAGGATGATGATCTTATTATTCGGTTAAAATTGCTTGGATTAAATACTGTTCTGGTAAATTCAGCATTTGCTTATCATTTTGTAAGTAAAACTTCAAGGTTTTCAAAAGAATATGAAAATAAGACGAGAGAGATTGAAAATAATTCCCAGAGAAATTTTATCAGAAAATGGGGGTTTGCAAACAACGCAAAATCTTATGAAAAATATGATATTGGAATAGTATTGATCAATGGAAATACAGAGCAGTTGTCGCAAATAGAAACTTTTGGTAGTATTACTTACGTTGACTTTTCTTACGATGATTATCTTGACAAGGAGCAAAAACTTACTAAATATGATTTGAAGAATAGAATAAAACCCATTTCGCAGCTTAGAAAGCATGATGTAATGGCTTACGTGAATGGAAAGAGTTTAAATGCCAGAACACTCAGTTCGATTTCAAATCTTCCAAATAGTATAACAGAAAATAAAAAAGAATTTATTAATCCAAATATTTTTCTCAAACTTTTATTGAAGATTGTAAAGCCATATCGTCCTTTAATTTTCTTTAATAAACCAAAAAGAATAGAAAAATCACTCATTAATAAAGAATTAGAGATCTAATGAAATTTTTAAGAAAAATATTGCCCCTGCCAAGAATTTCCTATGGAATTACGGTTAATAATGAATCTGAAGAGATTATAAAACTTTTGGATAGCTTACTTCCTCTCATAGATAAAAAAGACGAGGTCATTGTCTTGCAGGATATTACTAAAAAAGATGAGAAAGTTGCTGCAATTTTAGATTCATATGGGGAAAGAATCATCAGAATTGAGTCTTGTCTAAATGGTGATTTTGCTACATTTAAAAATAATCTGATAAATGCTGCAACAAAAGATTATTTGTTTCAGATAGACGCGGATGAAATTCCGAAAGAGTCTTTGATAAAAGAAATAAAACATTATCTGTTTAGAAAAAGAAAGAAGGATGTCTTCATGGTTCCACGTATTAATATAGTTCACGGAATTACGGACGAACATATTAAGCAATGGAACTGGAAGGTGAATGATCAAGGATATATTAATTTCCCAGATTATCAACACAGGATTTTCAAGCTCAACAAAGGGATAAAATGGGAAAATAAAGTGCATGAGAAGCTTTGTAACTATCAAAAAAATCTAGGTTTGCCTGCTGCTGACTATTCGATGTGTCTTCTTCATATTAAAGAAATTAAAAAACAGGAGCAGCAAAACTCCTTTTATGATACGATTGTTTAAATATTCTTATGAGTTTAAAAGTAATTTTAGATGCCGATGTCATTGCCGATTTCTATAAAGATAACCGTACCGGAATTTTTCGGGTTGCATTGGAAATCTTAACTCAACTGACTAAGAAAAATAAGATTGAAACATTTTATTCTCATTTAAGTTTATTTCATCATGAAACATCGACAAAAGAACTAGATGAATTTTTCGATGAAAATTATATAAAAATATCTGCTGCAAATAGCAGAAGTAAAAGAAATTTTTTGCCTTTTAGAAAGGAAAAACTTGCCAAATATTTTTATAAAAAAGCAGGAATTTATAATTTTGAAAACAAGCATTTTGAAGCTCTTTTCAAAAATGCAGATATTTTTCACTCTTTTTATTATCCTCTCAATAATGAAGTTAAAAGATATACAAACCTAAAGAGAGTAGTTACTGTTCATGATTTAATACCAATACTTTTCCCCAATTTACATTTTACATCTAGTCTAGTTGAAAATATTATTGAAAGTATCGGAACAGATGGTTATGCTATTTGTGTATCAGAGAATACTAAAAAAGATTTACTTTCTTATGCTCCTCATCTCAATCCGGAACATGTCTTTGTGAGTTTACTGGCGGCATCAAAAGAACTGTTTTATGTTTGTAATGATGATGAGAAATTTAATATCATCAAAAAGAAATATAATCTTCCGAATAAATATTTCTTGAGTGTAGGTACTTTAGAACCCCGTAAAAATGTAGATCATGTCATTCGTACATTTCTCAAGGTAATCAAAGAAAATAATATTAATGATCTTGGATTGGTCTTAGTGGGAGCAAAAGGTTGGGATTATGATAAGATTTTTAACGAATATGAAAATGCTCAAGAGCTGAAAAGCAAAATCATAATTACAGGAAGAGTTCCAGATGAAGATCTTGCCAGTTTATACAGTCATGCCCATTCTTTTTACTACATGTCTCTCTATGAAGGTTTTGGTTTGCCACCTTTGGAAGCGATGCAATGTGGTGTTGCAACCGTTACGTCGAATACTTCGTCATTACCGGAAGTTGTAGGAGATGGTGCGATTATGCTTAATCCCAAAGATGTAGAATCTCTTAGTGCGGTTATGCTTAATTTGTATAGAGATGATGATTTAAGATCCTTTTATTCTAAAAAAGGATTGCAAAGATCCAAAATGTTTTCTTGGGAAAAATGTGCAGATCAGCATGCGGAAATTTATAAAATTATTAATAATTCGTAATAATTTTATTTATTAGATTGAATTCATCTAATGTTATTTGAATCGTTTTTCGAAAAATGCATCATAAGTCTAAATTTCTATTTATATCTTCAAATAAATAATGAATATTTTTTAAATTTTAATATGAATAGTTATAAATGATTGTTTTTGATCTTATATTTGTAAAATTTATTTTACAGATTATGTAAATAAGTATTGCAGAAATTGAATTAGAGAAACTGAAAAAATAACTAATAGTATAGATGAGAAATATAGTAAGAATGCCTTATAAAATCAAGAAATCAAGATTTTTATTGTTGCTGTTCATAATTTTTACAGTTTCTTGTTCCCAACAAGAGGAAAATATCTTTGCAGAGAATATACCTTCTATACAAGATAACAACACAGAATATGATGAAAGTCCTGATTACCTTATCGATCTTGGAACTCTTAATATAAATGCATTAGCAAATGGTAATTATCCAGGTGAAAATAATTCTTTTTTTATCAAAAATATAAACATTCCTAATGTAGGATATTGTCATCCTGACGTACAATATTTTGCTAATGGTTTCAACGGATATAAGTATTGGATGGTTTTTACTCCCTATTTCGGAGTTGTGGGTAATGAACAAAGCTCTAAAAGATATGAAAACCCGACAATTGTGGTATCTAATGATGGCATAAATTGGACAGGTCCTAACGGAATTGCTGGTCCTTTACAGAAAACTCCTTCTGTAAATGAAAGCTTTTCAGAAAATAAAACAGATCCTAAACAAGGTTTCTGGTCAGATGTAGATTGGACTTTCGAGAATGGTAAGTTCTCATTATATTATAGAGGTAGTTTTATAAAAGCTTCTGCCTTAAGAAACAGGGGAGCAAAAAATCAAAATAATATTAAGAAATTGTCTAAAAACTCTCAAAGAACTATAGTGAGACAAACTTCTACTGACGGAGTATATTGGACTCCTTTAGAAGTTGTATATACGAGCAACACTCCTTATTCTCCCAAAGATAATCATATCATTTCGCCAAGTATTGTTTACAGCGGTCAGAGATATGTGAGCTATGAAGTTGAGAATAATATTAGTAATAATTTTCCGGGAAATGAACCATCATATATTATTACAAGAACATCTGATAACGGCCTTGATTTTACAAATTTTAAGCAAAGTAAAGTTGTAAATTTTATTAATAAACCTTGGAAGCAAGTAAACACAGAATATGCACCATGGCATATACAGGCAACTTATGCAGACGGATATTATTTTCTTTGTATAGCAGCCGGTGAAGTCAAAAAGTATACTGCTGAAAGTTTGTATTTAGCCTTTTCCAAGGATGGTCTCAATTTCAAAGTACTTCCAAAGCCATTGGTAGAAAAAAACGCATATAGATCTTGTGTTTTTCCTATGAATACCAATAGTGAAACCATAAACTTCGGTGCTGTCATCGCTTATAAAACTGGAGTTTTTAAGTATAGAGAATTTAAGCTCAATAAAGCTAAGCTAGAAGCATGTCTTGCTAAATAATATCCATGAACACTATTTCAGTATCTGTAGTTATTCCCATATATAATGCAGAGAAATTTTTAAATGAAACGGTAGAAAGTGTGCTTTGTCAAAGTATTGATAGTTTAGAACTTATTCTGGTCAATGACGGTAGCGTAGATGGTTCTGCATTTATCTGTGAAAGTTATTTAAAAAAAGATAAAAGGATACGTTACTTTACTCAGGAAAATTCCGGTGTTTCAGTTGCCCGAAATCTTGGTTTGTCAAACTCACGTGGTGAATATGTATATTTTCTCGATTCTGATGATATTCTCGATTCTGAATTTTTGAAGTCATCTTATGAAGCCGCTAAAGAACAGAATAGTGACATTACAATTATAGGGGAAGATTTTTGTAAGAGATTACCAAATGTCCCTGCACTACCAACGTGCGCGCAGTTTCTGAAGATGAGTTTTCTAAACAAATATCCGGACATAAGATTTCCTAAAAATATTCAGCCATGCGAAGATGGTTTACTTTCTCATCAACTAATTGCTTTAACTCAAAGTATCGGGACAAATACCCAAGGAATTTATTATTACAGAAAGCATGAAAATCAAAACCATTTAATCATCAATCAAAATTGTTGGAAGGTTGTTCACCAGATTCCTCTCTGGTTTGATATTTTAAATGAATTTTATAACAAAAATAATTTATTTCGGTCACATGCACTTCATTTAGCGCTTTTTGTTGAGCACGAACCCTTTGAGTTGAGGTATTTATCGATGTCTTTGAATGATGAGCAAAAAGATTTTTTATTCAATTTAATTAAAAAATTTATGTCTGCAGTTCTGCCATATCTTTCAGATGAAGATAAAAAGATGCTGAGTAAACCCTTTCTTCATTTTTTAAGTTCGAATGGCAGCAATGATTTTGATCAATTTTATAAGCGGTATATAAAACGAAAGAAGAATAGAAAGAAGGTATATTTATTTTTTATAAACTTCGTTCCGCTCAGAAATTTGAGAAAACAATTTAGACACAATATTGGTTAAGATTTTTATAAAATGAAGATTTTATTTATACAACATAAGGGCTTTATTAATGGATCAGGAGGTACTGAAAAGATCTGTAGTTTTTTGGCTAATGAGTTCTGCGATTTGGGGCATATTGTAGAGATTGCTACAAATCAGGATATTAATGGGAAACCGGTTTTTCCACTAAATAGCAAAGTGTTGGTTACCAATATATTTGATAAAAATATTTCACAGATTGAGCTTCAGGATACTTTCAATTATAATGGTTTTAATCCTTTGAAGTGGATCCAGTATAAAATCAGGAAAAAATCTATAAAGCGTAAAAATAAAAATTTAATTAAAACCATTGGTGGAGTTGATGAACTTTTTAAATTCAATCTGCACCATCGCGCAAAAGCCTGGAAATCCTATATCGATTCTTCGAAGCCAGATATTATCATCACAATGTCAATAGGCTCACTTTTAGAGATTACTTTTAAAAATGAATATCAGATGCCAATTGTAAATTCTACAAATGGAAGACCAGATTATGATTATTCTGATATTTTATGGTACCGGAGTCCTTCTGAAATAGCTCTGTTAAAAGAGGCATATAAAAAACTTTCGGGAATTCAGGTTTTGTTTGAAAGTTATAAAGATTTTCTTCCTTCAACATTTATCGGTAAATCGATTGTCATTCCTAATCCGGTACCACAATGGTTTAGGGATGAAATGGTAGATCATAAAGTTGTAAAGAATATGTATAAGATTATTAATATAGCTTCTTTAGCAGTCGATTGTAAGCAGCAACATATTGCGATAGAGTCTTTTGCAAGTGTCTCTGAGTATTTTCTCAATTGGGAATTACATTTTTTTGGAGTGGGAAATGATTTTAACTTTTTGAATGAGAAAATCAAGCAACTAAACCTGCAAGACAAAATTTTTTTAAACGGTTTTACAGCAGAGCCTATAGAAGAACTTAAAATTTCTGATATTTTTATTTTTCCGAGTAAGTATGAGGGTTTTCCTTTGGCTCTTACAGAAGCCATGTCTGTCGGTCTTCCAAGTATCGGTTTTGCAAGTTGTTCCGGAGTGAATGAGCTTATAAAACATGAAATAAATGGTTTTCTTGCCAATAATACAGAAGAGTTTACATCATATCTTGAGAAATTGATGCAAAATGAAAGTTTACGTCATAAGATGGGACAAAATGCTTATCTCGAAATGGAAAAATATGCCCCCGAAATAATTAGTAATGAATGGGAGAGTTTCTTAAAATCACTTACATCATGCATTACGCCAGAAGACGGAAAATTTCCTCTTTCTGTGCATCAATAGAAAACGGATATATACCTTTTTCAGAATTAAAGTGGAGATTTTCCCATAGTTCTTTATTGGTACAGATTGCTATAATATTATCTGCAAACTTTTGATATTCTTCGTTGCCGGCAATTAATGCAGTAATTCCATCCTCCAAAAACATTCCTTCTGCTCCAATTTCAGTAGTTAAGACAGGAAGAGTGTACTCAAGAGCCTGACCAATCTTTCCTTTCACACCTGCTCCAAATCTAAGTGGCGAAACAGATGCAAAGCATTTTTCGTAATAGGGGATAATCTCTTCTACGTAGCCGGTAATTTCAAACTTGTCTGAGTTCATTTTTAGGATAGATTCGGGAGCTTCAGAGCCGATAATGGTGATCTTCAAATCTGGTAAAACCTTCCACACCAAAGGCATAATTTGGTTATATAGTACTTCCACAGCATCTACATTTGGATCGTGAAGAAATGTACCAACAAAGAAAATTTCCTTCCGCTTCTCAAAAGGAGGCATGTCTTCCGGCTGTACTTTCAGATTATGAACATTGCTTACTGTAAATAATTTAGACTCATCTACAAAAGCTTTCATAAATTCCTTTTCTTTGTCGCTGATCACAGCAATCTTATCTGCTTTTTTGCTTAGCTCAGTTTCAATGTATTTATATCGTACAACTTCTTTAGCTCTGTTCTTATCATATTTTATCTCAAGACCTCTTTCCATTCTCAGATAGTGAATATCGACCATGTCGTAAATAACCTTTGCTTTTGGAGCTTTATTTCTGAAAAAATCCAAATAATATTCAAACAATTCCGGTCTATGACACCATACAAAATCGATTTTTGGAAGAAGATTATTAATGAAATGCTTTTTACCTTTCAAAATTCCATATTTATTAATGAAAGGTGTATAAACCGTTACATTATGATCATTAAGATTTTTGATATATTTTTTTGAATCAATATTCGGAATCGCTTTTCTCCAGTCAACAAGATAAACGTTATAGTGTTTCCCAAGAAATTTTGCAATCTCAGTGATTCTGTTTGATGCAGAATCTTTATCAAACGTAGGGATTTGACTATCAACAATAAGAATAGTCTTTTTACTATCATCGTGAATAATTATCTTTTCAGTTAAAGGATAATATTTTTTGATGTGTATATAATTTTTTATCTTCCTTTTGATTCCCATTGTTTTATAATTTAAATATTTTTTTTGTGAAATTCTTTAGACTGTATTTTGAAAGAATGTCTTCATGAATTTCTACATAAGAAAGGTCGAGAAATCTTTTAATTTCATCAATATCAATATTTTCACTGTTTATAATGAGTATATTATTCGGGTGATAAAAATCAAAATTCTTTACTGTTTCGTTTGTGGTGATAAGCTTTTTCCGATACCCCAAACTTTCAAAAGTTCTGAAAGAAAGTCCTTTCTGATCATTTCTTTGAATATCTATCATTGCTTTAGACTGCGAAATTAATTCTTTTGTTTCAGAAAGCGAAACGTATTCTGTGGTTGAGATTAAATGTTTGTAATTCAGTTTTTCAAACCAAAATAACAAAAAATGTATCTTCAAACCTGCATCATATAATAATTTCGAAAGGTTATCAATCTCATTAATTCTTGAATCATATGATGAAATATTGAAGATGTCGTACTTTAATTCCTGAAATTCAATCTTTTCATCATAAATGAAATTTGAGGTTTCTATAAAATTATACTTTTCAATGTCTTCTTTTTCATAGGAATAAATTTCATCAAAAAAATGTATAATTTCCAACTGCTTAGGATATTTTGTGCAGCTATCATAGTAGTACGCAATGAATTTATCAGCTTTATTTTTTAAGTCTTTTAACAACGAAGCATCCAACAAATCAGGACGAATAACAAAAATAATGTCCTGTTTATCTGAGATCTGCTGAAGAATCTCATTGTTGAAAAAATCTTTCTTAATGTTTTTTCCAAAAATTTTTGTGATCCCATTTTTTATTTTGACGCCAAGATTCGGATATTTAAACTTTATGGTGTCTGTTTTAATATCATTTACAATCACATCAGAATAACTTTGCAGTTCTTTTACTACAAAATCAATGTATCCATAGGCAAACGGATATATTAATGTAATCTTTTTTGGCATTATCTAAAAATTTCTTTTAATTTCTCTTCAAATACCGCTTCTTCATTCAAAACCACATTTTTATATGTTTTAAAATAGGGAATATGAGAAGGATAATTGTATAAAACATCTTTTATCTTATCCAGAATTTCAGGAATTTTAGTCGTATTAAAATCAAATTTATATTCATCAGGAATCATCAGATCTTCATAATAAGCTGAAGAACCGTTTCTTCCCGAGATAATGCAGGAATCCTGAGAAACCGACTCACGTAGCATTTTATCACGCCCTGGATTTTCTCCAAAATCTACGTATAAAAGTGATTTTGCCATCAAATCTTTTATTTGATTGGCATTCATATTCTGAATAGGAACCCATGTCAATTCAGGAGA
>Ga0302215_10001162_pt1 | contig 19071 bp, 10 predicted proteins | sample II_Fen_N3_1_FD_194580 | JGI IMG/M metagenome (GOLD analysis project Ga0302215, IMG submission 194580) | Peat permafrost microbial communities from Stordalen Mire near Abisko, Sweden - II_Fen_N3_1 | ecosystem: Environmental > Terrestrial > Soil > Wetlands > Permafrost | place: Sweden: Abisko...
TTGAAAAATTATTTCCTATAGTTGTTGCAGCTGAGAAAGTTTTAGTTCCACTTCCCGACAATGTAAGATTAGAATAACTTATATTCTTTATTGCCTGAGCCCCTAAACCATTGTAATTTACAGTATTACCATTTGCTATTACAGTAAGAGTATTAATAGTATATGTAAGTGCTGATATATTTAAAGTACTGTTACTGGTAGCGTTATTAAAAGTACCTATTTGCTGAGAGGTGCTTGTAAGATTTGCTATACCAGCAGCATTATTAGTCAGACCAGTTATATACCCAGAGCCACCAAGATGCAGGGTACCTACATTCGTAAAATTGGCAATAGCAGTTCCAAATCCTCCACTTGTTGTAATCGTTAGAGTTCCCTGATTGGTTAAGGTTGTAGGATTCTCATAAGAACTTCCCGAGAATGTCAAAGTTCCTTGATTTGTCAAAGTTGTAGGCGTTGCACTACCACTAATAGCCATTGTTCCGGCATTAGTAAGAGTAACAACAGACACAGCCCCATTCAAAGTTGCATTAGAACCAATTGAATTAATCAAAGCCCCCGTACCTGAAATTGTTCCGTTTGTCGTTAAGGTTGAATTATTGGTCAGATTTATACCAGTTATAGTAACAGAAGCAGTTGAAAAACTGATTGTTCCCCCTAGAATCTGTGCATTAGTATCAAAAGTAATAGGCCCGGTACCGGGTGTAAATGTACCATTATTAGTTATACCACCCTGAAAATTCACAGGAGAATTAGTTGCAGAATTACTCCAAGTACCTCCGGAATAAATGGTAACAGATCCTTTCAACACTGGTGAAGAGTTATACGCACTGATTGTAAAAGTACCACTACCACCTGCACCACTTGAATTACCAATAGCAGTTGTTCCATTTACTGTCAAGGCACTACCCGCATTAGCAGTAAATGTTGTTCCACTTCCTATAATCAAATTTCCTGAAATTGTCAGTCCTGCAACTGTGGTTGTTGTGGCAGTTCCAGTTAATGTCAGATTTCCTCCAATATTAGTTGTACCTGATTGTAACGTTTTTGCGCTTGTACCAGATAGAGTCAAATTATTATAATTTATTCCATAAATAGTTTGCGCCCCCGCAGAACTATATTCTACTGTTCCACCAGTCAGCGTAACAGTACTATAATTAGCAGGAAAATTACTGCCAGTTTGGCCACCGGTATTTGTGCCTAATTGCATTGTTCCGGCAACAGTAAGAGTACCACCAGAAGTACTTCTATTGGCAGTGAATGTACTCAAATTAAGAACAGCCCCTGAACTTATCGTAAGATTACCCGCTATAGTAGTATTCCTTGCCAATGTGGTTGTTCCAGCAGATATTGTCAAATTATTGAAATTTGTGAATTCTGCTCCAGTATCAGTACTAGCTAAAGTATTTGTAGCAGTAAGAACAACTGTACCTGCACCTTCCGTAAAAGTATCACTCGCACTATTTGACCTCAAAGATTGACAGTTCAGGGTGCCGCCCGAAGTCATTGTAATCGTACCATAGCGTGTAACACTATTTCCCAAAATTACTCCTCCTGAAACCGTTAACTGGCTAGAAGCATTAAAAATTAATGTTCCTGTACCTGAGATCGTAGCACTAGTACCTGAAACTTGAACGCTGGCAGCAACTGCATTCGTCACATCAACAGTAACAGTATAACCACCACAAATCACTACAACATCTGCGCTAGTCGGAATAACTGTTCCGGCACCTCCACCAAAAGTAGTAGACCATGTTGATACCGAACTCCAATTTCCAGTTGCTCGGGAGTAATAAGTAACTCCATATCCAGCCTGCGCTACAAACAGCAAAGCAACAACTATCACCCCCCAACGTAACAAAAAGCCACTCTTTCTTTTGCACAAAGAATGAATCGCTTTATATGAATCCAATGAGCAGTTTTCAAACAAACTACTCACGTTCAATTTTATATCAAAAAAGGAAATCCTAAAGTTCATCGTAATCCTAAATATAGCCTAGATGAAGTAAACTAAACTAATACCTCTAATATCCCAATTATATTTGGGAGTGCAAAATTAGCTATAATATCCCATTAATTCGCTAGTTACGACATAAATATTGTAGTTTATGCTACATTTTCCACACTATTCACATATTTGTAACAACTACAAATGCCAAAATTGCAATTATTCCTATTCTACAAGTTTATTGGCTATAGCGTAATGAGTAAGTTCCACATTACTTTTAATTTTCAATTTTTCAAAAATACGAACCCTGTAAGTAAACACAGTACTAATACTTAATTGCAGGTCGGCAGCTATATCTTTCACTTTTTTTCCGGTAGCTAGTAAAACCATAATCTCCTGCTCCCTATTAGAGAGTTGCTCGTGAGGCAACTGATCTTTTTCCGGCATAAAATCAAAAGCAAGTTGCTCTGCTAAAGTAGTGCTTAAATAGCGTCCTTTAGTATAGACTTTACGGACTGCTACAACCAGCTCTTCCAAAGCTGTATCTTTACACAAATAGCCTGAAGCTCCTGATTTCAGCGTTCTCAAGGCAAATTTATCTTCGGGGTGTATACTGAGAACCAGAATATGCAACTGGGGCTTAAGAGCCTTTATATCACCAAGCAGTTCCAAACCGCTTCGGCCGGGCATATTCATGTCTAACAGCATGATATCACAATCAATATCTTTAATCTGTTGCATCACTTCATCGCCATTTTGAGCCTCACCAACTACAACTAAATCAGACTCTTCCTTCAGAATCTTCTTTAATCCCTCACGAATAATTTCATGATCATCAACAATGAATATCTTTATCATATTTAATTTATTTGAATTTACACTTTTATAAAACAATTTATTTTGTTGAAAAAAAAATTACATCCTAACAACAAATAATCAGGACAAGCCGAAATCAACAAGGAGTCAGCACAAACTTTTCAACAAATAAAAATTAGCTTAAATGATTGAAAAACCAATGTTTCAACCGCAAATATAATAATTAATTTCATCAATTTGCAAAAAAACAGACAGATATAATCAAAAAAATGCTACAAATAGTTATTAAATTTTGTAGACACGTGACCGTGCAACAACTATTTAACAACGAAGTCAACAATTAGTTTGTCTAATGAAAAAACAATCCTGAAAATCACACTCAAAAACTGACGTTTCAAAGCAGGGATAAATCATTGTCGGCAACATAATTAGCCAGCTCTACATTATTCTTAATTTTGAGTTTATTGAATATTTTTCGCCTATAAGTAAAAACAGTACTTGCGCTTAATCCCAATTCATCTGCTACAACTTTTGCTGACTTTCCGTTTGCAATCATCAATGCTATATTGGACTCTAAACCAGAAAGCTTCGCTGAAGTTTCCGAATCACTTTTCAACAGATCAAAAGCGAGTTGTTCAGCCAAACTAGCACTCAGATAGCGTCCCTTAGAGCTTATTTTCCGAATAGCTATAACTAACTGACTCAAGGCTGCATCTTTGCTCAAATAACCCGATGCGCCAGCATTCAAAGCTGGCAAAGCGGATTTATTTTCCGAGTTAATACTCAACACAAGAATATTCAGATAAGGCCTCTTTCGTTTAATTTCCTCAATAAGTTCTATACCATTTCTGCCAGGAATATTTAAATCCAATATCAGAACATCACAGTCTATTTCATTAATTCGCCGCAGCAGTTCGGTTCCATTCTCAGACTCACCTGTCACTACTATGTCCGATTCTTCCAAAAGGATTTTTTTTAGTCCCTCACGGAGAATCTCATGATCGTCTACTATAAAAATCTTTATCATATCGTCAACATTTTATTTTGTTCTTTATTCAATTTAGACACCGACATTTCAACCCTAACAGTTGTACCGACTCCTACACAGGTATCAATATTTAACTCACCATCCAATAAAAAAACACGTTCTCTCATACCAATAAGACCGTATGAATCAGTTTTTTGTTGTTTGGCTTTATCAAATCCAACTCCATTATCAGAGACTTCAAACAACAATTTATCCGCTGCTTCAATAAATCTAATTTTAACCAAAGTGGCATTTGAATGTTTAACCACATTTGTCAGTGATTCTTGTAGAATCCGGAACAATGCTACAGACTGTTGTGTATCTAAGGTCAAATTGGAAATAGAACTATTAAATATACAATCTATACCGTACCTATCCTGAAATTGCTTCACCTGTAATTTTACAGCTTCAACAAACCCAATCAAATACAGCACTTCTGGCCTTAAATCTGTCATAATTTTACGGGTTGTATTAATAGTAGTATCAACTAACCCAAAGAGACCATCAAATTTAGTCAACACTGCTTCAGCATTGGTTGTATTTAATGTTTTCACTACATTTTGTTTCAGGATACCCAAATCAATCTTTAGCGCAATTAGTATCTGGCCTAACTCATCATGTATTTCACGAGCCAACAGAATTCGTTCTTCCTCACGTACACTCTGAAGATGGGCTGCAAAATTTTTAAGCTGCTCCTGTGAATCGCGCAAAGCTTGTTTTGCATTTTTTCGATCAGTAATATCCTGCACTGTTCCTATTACCCTAATAAGTTTATTCTCGGAGTTATAGAATAGTCGTCCTAACATATGTACCCAACGCTCCTGACCATCAACATTCCTAATAATTTTATATTTTACATCAAACAAGGCCTTATTCTCCTTTAATTTCCACCCAAAGTATTCGGAAACTTCACCAAAATAATCTGGGTGTACAAGAGATTTCCAACCCGAATACGTTTTGTTATAGCCAGCATAAATTCCGAACATAACATCTAATATATCAGAGCTTTCCCATCTATTATTAATCAAATCAAAATTGAAGGTTCCAAGTTTAGCCAAAAATTGAGTTTCGCGAAGAAACGTTTCCTTTTGTTTGAGTGCTCTCTCCGCATCTTTTCGTTTAGTAATATCTCGTATTGTACCTTCTATATATAGGAAATTTTCATAGTCATCGAAAACAGTACGAGCATTTATTGAAACGTGCTTTATAATCCCTTCCGACGGAACTAGATCTAATTCATAGTCCCGAATTTCACCAGTCATATTTATTTCCCGCAAGAGTGATTCTCGATCAAGAAGACTCGCATAAAAACCCAGAACAGATTTACCTAACAAATTTATCCGATTAAAACCCGGATAGAATTTGACAGATGGACTAATTTCAAGTATAAATCCCCTTTTGTCTATCTGAAAAAAAACATCCTGTACGTTTTCAAAAATGGAACGATACTTTTGCTCGCTCTTCGCAAGGGCCAGTTCTGTATTTCTGGTTTCAGTAATATCCTGAATAGTTCCAATCATCCTGATTGGGTTATTATTTTCGTCAAAAACCAACCGCCCCAATCCATGCAACCAACGCTCTTGTTGATCATTTTGCCTGATTATTTTATACTTCTTATCGAATGGCCGTTTTAATTGAATTACATCTACAAGAAAATAATTCAATATTCTTTCTTGCCACTCGGGATGAACAATTGAAATCCACCCATCCGTGGTACGTTGAAAACTGGTATCAATACCAAAAATCTCATTCAACAAATCGGAGCTCGTCCACGTTTTACTCGGGATATCCATTGTATAGGTTCCTAATCGTGCAATATGTTGTGTATCTATCAAATACTGTTCGCTTTCGAACAAAGCATTTTCTGCATTTTTTCGATTTGTTATATCAATAAAACTCAATACTATCTCTATTATTTCACCACTCGAATTGGTTACCGGAAATCCATTAATAACAACCCAGACTATATCATTCGTTTTTGGATGATTAATACCACCTAAAAAGTCAACCAAAGGCTGTTTTGTGTTAATAATCCTATTTACAGGGTAACAATTCAATGGCAAAGGCCGCCTGTACTCATCTACAAACCTCCAACCCTCATCAATAGCTGTTTTTCCCATGAGCTGACTCTCGGTCAACCCCAATAATTCACAAGCTTTTGGATTACACACATCAATAGATGTATCGGGCAGATGAACTACAACTCCAGCATCAATAATATTCAGTAATCCTCTATACCGCTCTTCACTATTGCGTATTCTTTCTTCCGCAAAAAACCGTTCAGTAACATCGGAAAAAACCAAAACAACACCTGAAATTTGTCCGGCCTTGTTTCTAATCGGTGCAGCACTTTCAGAAATATGATATTCAGAACCATCTTGAGAAAGCAAAACAGCATTATCTTCCAAAGCAGACACCTCTCCTTTTTCTAGCACATTTGTCAACGGATTATTAATCTGTATTCGAGTTTTACAATTCATGATATTGTAAATGGCTGCTAGTGGCTTTCCCAAAGCATTAGACAATCGACATCCACAAAGCTTTTCTGCAACAGAATTCATGCTCACTATCAACCCATTATTATCTGTAGAAATTACTGCATCACCAATCGATTGAAGGGTAATTTCCAATGATTCCTCACTTTTATGCAACAAACCATTAATCTTCTCAATTTCGTTTAGTTGGCCTTTCAGCTGAAAATTACTATATGCTTTTTCAGACAATTGAGCCGCAAACGCGATTAACATTTTCTGCATTTTTGCAAATTGTGTAGCACTCATAACAGGAACCTCACGATATGCTTTCACCAATTCATCTTTATCTACCTCTATTTCAAATGCATAATCCTCAATTACAGATTCACTTGAATTTTCATCTCTTACCTGACCGATTAACCAATTGGCAATATGTTTTCCGCCGACACTAATTTTAGAACCCGCATCCCACAACCCTCCACTTAAACATAATTTAAGAGGTAACTCATCAGAAAAACCCTCTTTCAAACAAATGCAACCATCTGATTTGCAACAGTTAGCAAAACCATTCTCAGTAGACCTAACAATCTCACAAAAATTACAAAAATTACTCGGCTTTGTTATTGGAAGACCGTTTGGAGTGGTAATTAATGACGCTAAACCAGTGGAGTCTGCAAACAAGTCCTGAATCTGTTGTATCTCATCAAGATTGAAGATATCACTAAACTGAAAGTCAGACTCCCGTCCAATATTCAAATTAACTGGTTGATTCTCGATATTCATTTTCTAACTATTTATATAAAGAGTACAAAGTGTCGACTTCCTTTGAAATTTGAGACAGCACCATTGACTTTTCATAGACTATTGCTAATTTGAGTTCAAACATAACAATAATTTTTAAAGTATTGATATTTAGGTTTTTGTAGCACGAATTTGACATCAACAGTATTATTTACTACAGACACAAAAAGCAACAAACTCCAAGCTCTGCACAAACTTCTGTTTAATATAAATCTCTGTACAATACATTATCTACATAGATTTGATTATGAAGATCAATCACTAGTTCAATTAACCTAAAATATGAATAAATATTTTTTTACTATAGCAAAATATACTACAATAAAAAATAGGAGAATACAATTACAGACTCCTTGAAACACAGAATTAGCAGTAATTTCCAACTATAATTCAAAATTTAAATATGAATTATTAAGACTATTTAACGCTTTGGATTTTTAAAATCGTTATAAAATTCAAAAACAGTCCAGTAAAAGAACTACGAATAAAAGGTCCTATAATGAGTTATTCTAATAAAAAAATCAGTAGACTCAAACACAGATAAAAAAAAAGAAAAGGTACAGACATAAGCTATACATTCTAAATCAATGCAACTTATGTCGGAACCCTTTTATGGAAGCGATATTAACTAATTACTTTTGAATGTAAGGTATTTTTACCTGCACAGTAGTTCCTTTATTTTTTTTACTAAAAATATTCAATTCGCCATCAAGTAAAAATACACGCTCCTTCATTCCTAATAGCCCATAGGAACCCATATTTTTTTTATGATGAGGATCAAATCCGACTCCATTATCAACAATTTCCAATACTAGCTTATCATCCGCAAGCAGAATACTTACATCGACTTGTGTTGCTTTTGCATGCTTAGCAATATTGTTTGTGGCCTCCTGAACAATGCGAAATAAAGCAACCGACTGCTGTGTAGTTAATCCCGGTTTTTGTATTTGTGTTATAAAGTTATACGGCAGTTTATATCGGTCATGGAAACCAACCAGATGTTGTTTAACCGTATCAACAAATCCCAACATGTCAAGAATCTCGGGTCTGAGATCCGTCATTATTTTACGTGCAGTCTTAATTGTATTATCAACTAACGAAGATAAATCATCAAACTTACCTAATAAATCCTCATAAAAATTTTCATCAACGCGCCTTAAAACATTCAACTTAAGCATGCCAATATCTATTTTCACAGCTACAAGTATCTGACCCAGCTGATCATGAATTTCACGTGCCAACAAAACCCTTTCCTCCTCACGTACATCCTGAAGGTGTGCAGCAAATTTTTTCAATTGCTCTCGTGAGTCGCGAAGCGCTTCTTCAGCAAGTTTACGGTCAGTTATATCAATATTAAACCCGGCAATTCCAGTGATTTTTTTATTAATTTCAATTGGAAAAACTATTTGTTGAAACATTCGGGACACTCCATTAACATCAAACAAATACTCTTCGTCAATTATTTCGCCGGCAAAAACACGGTTATTATTTCGTTCCCACAACTGACGAGTACCTTCATCTATTCTTAGATCGTTAGTTGGAGTAAGCCCTATTATTGTCCCAAAATGATCCGTCAATTTCTTATTTTCAAGAATCCCCACACTATCATTATCACGAGCCCAAATTTCAAATGGAGAATTATCAATGAACGTACGTAGTAACATTTCGCTTTTCTGCAATGCTTCTTCAGCATTTTTCCGATCAGTAATATCATACAAACAAAGTAAAATATTTTTTACGTTACCAGTCTGAATTAATGCCGTAGAACCGAGTAAAGAAACCTCTACAGACTTACCCTCTATCAATAAGCTGGACTGGTACTCGATATTTTGGTGGCTTTTTCCAGTTTGATATGTATCCTCCATCGCAATACGCAAATTACAAGCCATACAATTTTTACCATGGCCACAACCATTCGAACTATCAAAAGAACTGACACATGAAATTACACCACCAACAGTCACTCCGCCCATCATTTCGTCCGAAATATTTGTTAAATACGCAAATGCATTGTTTGCAAAGAGTATATGTCGATCTTTATCTACCACACACATCATAACCGGTGCATTATCATAGATAGCCTTTAACTCACTTCTACTCTGTTCCAGAGCTATTTCTGCCTGCTTACGATCGGAAATATCTCTGGCTATTGAAATAAACTTCACAACTTCTCCTTCGGAGTTAGTTATCAATCCTCCATTAATTTCAATATCAAAAGTATCACCATTAGCTAGCAAGGCTTTATATTCATGTGGGCCTGTTTTGATTCCTTGCAGCCTCTGACCAAAATCATAAGAAATACGATCTCTATCTTCGGGAGCAATAAAATCGGTAATTTTACGTCCAATTACCTCTTCATCGTTTTCAATTTGATATTTTATCAAACTTGAGGGTGAAACTTTAACAATACATCCTTCTAAATCAGTAATTGTAATCATATCTGGCGACGCCTCAAGAATAGCACGATAAAGAGCCTCACTTTCACGCAACTGCCTTGCCACAATTTTCCGTTCAGAAATATCACGTACAATTACCTGACCTGCAGGCCTACCATCATAAGTTGTAGCCAATGAAACTACCTCAGCATCGAAAACAGTTCCATCAAATCTGATAAGTTTTTCATCTATTATAGGAACACGATCGCCAGCTTCAACCAAATCAATCCGCCCTTTTACAATTTCCAAATCAGCCGGATGCACGACAGAAAAAACAGACTTACCAATAAAGTCAGCCGGGGTCTCTACTCCAAATATTTTCAATCCTGCCTTATTTATATATACAAACTTTTTATCTTGATGAATAGCAATACCGTTTGGCGAATTTTCCACTAACCGCCGATACTTTTCCTCACTACCAGACAACGCATCTAACGCTTTTTTACGCCTGGTTATATCGCGAGTCACTCCATGAAAACCTATCAATTCATTTTCTTCATCAAAATAAGGTGTAATCAACACTTCACCTGTTTTTACAGAACCATCTTTACAACGATAGTCCAGTTCTATTATTTTTTTATAATCCGTTAGTGAAATCTCTCCTTTTTTATAACTCGTTGTTTCATCCGATAAGACTTTCAAAGCTTGGGCAGCTGATTCGGGGGCAAACCTTTCGGATATGCTCTGAGCCATATACTCATCGACAGTATAACCTGAAAATTTCTCGACAGATTGCGAAACAAACAAACTTTTTCCGGACAAGTCCATAATCCACACAACATCAGTTATTTTTTCTGTAATAAAACGATACTTTCTTTCGCTTTCACTAATGGTATTTTGTGCCCGCTTACGCTCCGTCACATCGCGAATTGAAAAAACTAATCCGGTAGGGTTTCCATTAATATCTAATACAAATTCTGCATTAATTTCAGTATCTATAGTGCTACCATCAGCACTAATCAATTCATACTCTTCAGGACCATTAAATATCCCATGAAACATCCCCTGTATATTCTCTTGCGCTCTCTCACGATCCTTAGGGATTAAGAATTCATTTAAATTTCGGCCAATCAACGAACTCTCATTTTCATAATTGAGCAATTGATAGCCCTTAGGAGAAATCATCTTAATTCTCCCATCTAAATCGGCAACAGTTATATTATCTGGAGAAGCATTAATAACCGATCGATATAGTGCTTCACTTTCAAGTAATGCTCTTTGTATTTGCTTTTGTTCAGTCACATCACGTATTACACCAAAAACAATTCGTCGTTCTTTATCAAAAAACGCAATAGAATGAATATCAATAATTTCACCACCAATCTGTTTAATTTTAAAATGCACACTGTAAGGCTCATTCTTTTCAATCAAATTTTTCATGGCATCATCAAGTGCAGCACGATATTCAGGAAGCGGAACTGTCATTACTTCAGTATAGATATTTTCACACCCCGAGAGTCCATAAAGCTCTACTGCACCTTCAGAGGCTACCATCATCATTGTATCCAAATGCAATTCCCAGTTTCCGGATTTTGAAGCAAATTCAGCCCGCGTCAAACGCGCTTGACTTTCAGTTAAAGCTTCGGTAGTTCTACGTCTGGCTTCATTTTCCTTACGCAAATCATCAAGTAAACTAAGTGTTGCCGAATGAGTCAGCCTAAGCTCGTTAGTACGCTCCACAACAAGCGTTGAAAGCCGCTCATTTTCTGACTGTTTCTCTAAATTATCAAACCGAATTCTGAGCATAACACGTATTTGAGCAATAAGCTCGCTCTTATCGATTGGCTTAGTCAAAAAGCCCTCAGCTCCTACTTCCAGCGCTTTTATGCGATTTTTTTTATCACTTTTAGACTCTACAACAAAGACAACAGGAATTTCTGACAGGATTTTATTAGTTTTCAATTTTTCACAAACACCAAAACCATCCATTGAAGGCATAATAACATCAAGCAAAATAACATCAGGGACTTCTGATATTGCCAATTTAACTCCTTCCTCACCACTCAGAGTAGTAATAACAATAACATTCGGGAATGCCTCATTAATTAATGATTTAATAGTAATTAAATTATCATTACTATCGTCAATAGTGAGTATTTTTATCGCTTTACTTTGCATAAAATTGAATTTTCTAAAAAGCTGAATTATGGTAGAAACAAGTATTCATACACACAAATTAGCCTTTAAAATATCGTAAAATTACGTTTAGGACTTCAATTACACCTCCAATATTTTGCGCCTTTAGAGAATGAACTCAATGAGTTTTACCAATAATATATCAGCAAATATAAAATAATTATCTGGTTATTAGTTATGGAAATAAGATATTTAGCATATAAATAGGAAATTGTGAATTTTTTCATTATTTTTGTAGTAAATTCTATTACATGCTTAAATATATCATACTCCTTACACCCATTTACGTAACAGTGTTTTGGGTTATTGTTCTCAACACATATAACCGACAGCAAAGTGCTCCAAGGAGTTTTTTGGGCAAGTTTATGATTGTTGTTAGCCTGATCTTCACTTCTCACTTGCTATACTTTGCCCCATTTCCAACTTTATATTTTTTCATAGATCCTTTCTACCAATATGCATCCATATTGGTATTACCTATGTTCAATATCTATTTCCGATTACTCACCGAAGATAAGAAAGTTTCGTTCAAACACCATATAAGATATGTAGCCTTTCCTACACTACTATTTATACTTTATGCTGCTGGTGTTTATTATACACCCATTGATGACTATAAAGCATGGATTTTTGACAGACAGTTTCAATCACAATCCGCCGGAATACACTTCTTAAATTTCACACATTCAATTATCCGGCTTACTTATTTAACGCAAGTAATTGTTACAGTAATTCGCAACTACCTGCTATTAAAGACACATGGCGAAAAAGCTATGCAATTCTACGGTGAAATTGAAGATGGCTCTACATATAAAGCCACCGCACTTAACTGGTTAATTGTTATAACAGGCATTGTTTCAATAATCTTAGGTGCGCTTGGCCAGAGCTACTTCAACGATAATTTGTTAGGTCTTGGAATAGCTTCGCTAATATTGTCAACCATGTTTTTCACAATAGGGCTATTAGGTAATCAACAGAAAGAGCTGAACCCAAGCGTAGGAATGGAAACGGAACTTGATTCGCAAAATGAATTGAATTCACTCTCCATTACAGCACAACAAGAAATTCTACAAAAGATTCTCGTTCTATTTGAAAAGAATAAATTTTACCTCAATAGTAAGACCAATATTGTTGATTTGGCTCAGATCATTGGAACCAACCGCACTTACATATCTTCAATTATCAACCAACAATTCAATATGAATTTTTGCTGTTTTGTAAATAGCTACCGCACAGAAGAGCTAGAAAGAGTAATTGCTAAACATCCGGAATATAACACAGAAGAACTTGTTGAGGCATGCGGATTTGGCTCTAAAGACTCATTAAAACGAGCAATTAAATCCAAATACAATTTATCTGTATCCGAATGGAGAAAACAAAAGCAAATTGAGACACAAATATTGTAAAAAAACCTCTGTTTTCTGTATCAGAGAGTAAAAATCATTATAAAAGTGCTAAATTATGTTATACAACATAGTTTTTGAACACATCTTCGAATAATAATTTGGTTCGTATTTAAAAACCCCGTATCTTTACATCGTGATTTTTTCATAGTATTAGATTTAAGGTTAACAAAGATTGGTAGTAAGGCGTTACTACCTTTCGCGTTTTTATAAAGGTACTTATTACATAAATTGGATTTGTTCATAAATCTATATATACCCAAAAGCTGTTCGTGGTTGATCGCGAATAGCTTTTTTTATTGTACAAAAACATACATTCTATCAAAATAAGACAAGACTCCTAAAAATATGTTATAAAACATGGTTTTGAAACATATTTAACAGAAAACATTTGGATATCATCAAATTACGCTCTACTTTTGTATCGTGATTTTTTCATAGTATTAGATTTAAGGTTAACAAAGATTGGTAGAATGCCGTGAGGCACGCTACCTTTCGTCATTTACAGGGGTTAAGATATGCCAACAAGTTGCTAAAATCAGAAGCATAACACACAATAAAAAAGCTCATTACACAACAGACAACCACATAAAAACCTCAAATACTCAAAAGGGTCGAATTACATATTGGCATCCAAATACTCCAAATACAATTCCTCAACCTTAGCTCTTGCCCAAGGCGTTTTACGCAAAAACTTCAAACTTGAATTAATACTTGGGTTAATACTAAAGCAATTTATCCGAATACGTTTATCAAGTTCCTCCCAGCCATAATAAGCTACGAGTTGTTCCAATAAGGCTTTTAGCGTTACACCGTGCAACGGATCATTAAATTGTGTTTCCATTCCGTATTTTTATAATTTCTATTTCTCTGCCTATTCATATTTTTTTTAACTAACTACACAAATTTCAAACAAGAGTGAGCATTCAAGACCAATTTGTGCCTCACAACTAAAAAAAATCAATTATTCCACGCCTATCTTTATGCGCAGAACCAATTCATTTTCAACCAAAGATGAATTTACAACACTAACTCTTATTTGTAGATTAAGCATCAAATAATCATACAACTTCAGGCGCTCATAAAGAGAGCAATAACCAAACTCGGCTAAGATATTCTTTGCTAAAGAAAATTGCTCATAATTTTTATTTCCCGAACTCGCCTTAGTTAATGCAATATCAGAATAAAGAAGATATTCTATAAAATCCTTCAATTTATAATTGTAGTAAAGCTCTTCGTCATCTATATCAGGCACAACAAAGCTCTTTGGAGCATGTATGTAATCGGATAAGCTACCAACATTACCCAGCAAAACTTCCAAAGCCAAATCAGCTAATACTTGCGGGAAAAAGCGATCCACATACATTAAATTCTGCTGTTGATTTAAGTTCTCGAATTTTTCAAAAAACAATTGATTTTTTAAATTTAAATCCGGCAAATCTAAAATATCAAAACCATCTGCTAAACTATAAACAATAGAATATTCAGCCAAACTCATTTTCTCGAGCTTAACAAATATCTTTTGGTCAGACTCATAAGCTGACTGCACATTGGGATTATAAAAGGAGCACATATATCATCTTGTTATATCAAACTTCATAGACCACAGTTGAAATAACCACACTTTTGCTTCATTACAAAACACTAAAAACCAACGGTAAGCCATTCGCCACAATTCTATTTCAAGACAAAACCCGAAGGTATTGCCAACAACTGATACTGAATAGTCTTAGCTAAACGGTAATCGCCAATAGCGTTAAGATGCAACCGATCAGCATCCTTATTGTTAAAGTACTGCGATTGCGTATCAGCTAGCGGAAACAAACCACTAGCGGAATATAAATCAATAAGTGGAACTGCCCAATATGAAGCTGCCTGCTTTAAAACTTCAATATAAGCATCGAGATATAATCCTTGTGCATTACTAAAGTTTTCGTCGGGCTGCACATTTTTGTCGCTAAACTTGGCAAATCCCCTGTGAATAGGAGTCATGATAACGATTTGCTGTTGAGGATAATTATCTTTCAGGTAAGACATCACTTTATTTATTCGCCCACAAAAAGTAGTATCATTTAATATCGGCGTACGGTATTTTCGCGTTACCAGATTACCATTGTGATTAGTTTGCTTAGCTACTTCAGAAAAAAATTCTCCGACTGGAGTACCGTGGCTAAAATCATTTGTTCCAGCGAAAATTAGTATAGCATCAATATCCAATCCTTTTTCTTTATTCAACTTCAGTGCTTGCTTATAAATACCATCCCACTGATTGCCACTAATTCCGTACACATACGGCTCTACACCGAGCAACTCGGTCAAATACTCCCAATATACACAAGTTGTACCTGTACGACGTTTATCCGTCATCGAATCACCCAAATAAGCCACGCGTTTGCCTTGCCATTGCGAATTTAGTGTTTTTTCAGTTGTAGTAACAATCACTTTAGAGACACCAACCGGTACCAACTGCTGTGCATATCCAGTAAAACCAACTGCCAACAAAAACCCACTAATACATACAATTACTTTTCTCATAAATTAATACAATTATGTTTACACAAAAGTAGTTTTATTTTCAACAAATAGACCAAGCCCAATGTGTAAATTTGAAACTCAATGTCATTTCAAACAATAGAACTCAGACAGGGAATCGCAAGAATACGAAAGGATACATAAAAGAAAACGTACCCGCTTTGGAAAACGCCTAAATTTCCTTACTTTTGCAGCATAATTCAATTTAGCAAAACAATGAACATTCTTCTTCTCGGATCGGGTGGTCGCGAACACGCAATGGCCTGGAAAATAGCACAAAGTCCAAAACTATCGAACCTTTTTATTGCACCCGGAAACCCAGGAACAGCTACAGTGGGAACAAACCTACCCATAGCGTCTGACAATTTTCCGGCAATAAAAGAAGCCGTACTAAAGAACAATATCGACATTGTGGTGGTTGGACCAGAAGATCCATTGGTCAAAGGTGTGGTAAATTACTTTGCCGAGGATGATAAATTGAAAAACATCCCTGTAGTTGGACCAGACAGAGTTGGTGCACAACTGGAAGGGAGTAAAGATTTTTCGAAAAAATTCATGTTCCGCCACAACATACCTACAGCAGGATATCTGAGCGTAACATCTGCAAACATTGAACAAGGAATTGAATTCCTCAAAAGCCTTGAAGCTCCCTATGTACTTAAGGCCGATGGATTAGCCGCCGGTAAAGGAGTATTGATTTTGAACGACCTGAATGAAACCATTAGTGAACTTAAAGCCATGCTTGAAGGCAAGTTTGGCGCCGCAAGTAAAACCGTGGTAATTGAAGAATTCCTGTCGGGTATTGAATGTTCCGTTTTTGTAATTACCGACGGCAAAAACTACAAAATTTTACCCGAAGCTAAAGACTACAAACGAGTTGGAGAAGGTGAAAAAGGACTAAACACGGGTGGTATGGGCGCTGTTTCGCCCGTTCCATTTGCCAATGCCGAATTTATGCAAAAAGTAGAAGATCGCATTATCCGCCCAACCGTGGAAGGTCTCTACAGCGAAGGAATAATTTACAAAGGATTTATATTTTTCGGCCTCATTAAGGTAAACGGCGAGCCTTACACCATTGAATACAACGCCCGCATGGGTGATCCAGAAACAGAAGTAGTTATGCTTCGCCTTAAGTCTGACTTTGTAGACTTACTCGAAGGTGTTGCAGAAGGCAACCTGAACGAAAAAACAGTAGAATTTGACGAACGTTCTGCTGTAACAGTAATGTTAGTTTCGGGAGGTTATCCTGAAGATTATGAAAAAGGCAAGTTAATAACCGGATTAGATTTTGTAAATGACAGCATAGTTTTCCATGCAGGCACAACCGAAATAGATGGCAATATCGTCACTAATGGGGGGCGCGTATTGGCTATCAGCTCGTATGGCAACAGCAAAAATGAAGCCTTAGCAACTTCTTTTGATAATGCGCAAAAAATAGCTTACGAAAAGAAATATTTTAGAAGTGATATTGGGTTTGATTTATAGACTTACTCCTGCCTCTACAAAAAAAATCTCAACAAAAAACCTGCTTAGCTACTCAACTAAGCAGGTTTTTTTATTTTAAAACAAATAATCCAGACATTATAGTTGTTTAGATTTCAAAAATTTGCTTATTGAGCAACAAAAAACTACTTTTGCAATCAAACCCACACAAACAAAAATTTATGGCTAAAATACTGGTTATCGACGATGAACGCAGCATTCGCAACACATTGAAAGACATTCTCGAATTTGAAAAACATCAGGTTACCTTAGCCGAAAATGGTAAACAAGGACTGGAAGCAGCGCAAAACAATGTATTCGATCTAATATTCTCCGACATAAAAATGCCGGAAATGGACGGTATCGAATTACTGGGGCATCTGATAGAATTGGGTATAGAGGTCCCGGCAGTTATGATTTCAGGACACGGGAACATTGAAACCGCTGTAGAATGTATCAAGAAAGGCGCTTTTGACTTTATAACAAAACCCATTGACCTAAACCGATTACTGATTACAGTAAGAAATGCACTGGAACGCAACAATCTGGTAGTGGAGACTAAAACACTGAAGAAGAAAGTAGCCAAACGCCATCAAATGATTGGCGTATCTCCTGCCATTGAAAAAGTACGTATGATGATAAATCGTGTAGCCCCAACCGACGCAAGGGTAATGATAACCGGAGAAAATGGAACCGGAAAAGAAGTAGTAGCACGCCTATTATTCGAAAACAGCAACAGAACAGAAGCACCTTACGTAGAAGTAAACTGCGCCGCCATACCATCAGAACTTATTGAAAGTGAATTATTTGGACACGAAAAAGGGGCTTTTACATCGGCCATCAAACAGCGGATTGGCAAATTTGAACAAGCAGATGGTGGTACTATTTTTCTGGATGAAATTGGTGATATGAGTCTTTCGGCACAAACCAAAGTGCTACGCGTATTGCAGGAAAACGAACTGACCCGCGTAGGCAGCGACAAAAGCATCAAAGTAAATGTACGTGTGGTGGCTGCTACCAATAAAAACCTGAAGAAAGAGATTGAAGCGGGCAATTTCCGCGAAGACTTATTTCATCGTCTGAATGTTATCCCTATCCACGTACCAAGCCTGGACGACAGAAAAGATGATATTCCATTATTAATTGAGCATTTCTGTGAATTGATTTGCAACGAACAAGGCATTCAGCCCAAAATATTTGAGGAACAGGCTATTGAATTCCTAAAAAGCCGATCATGGACAGGGAATATCCGCGAATTGCGAAACGTAGTGGAGCGCCTGATTATTCTGGGTGGAAGCACTATTACAAAAGATGATGTAGAAATGTTTGGGTGAGAACCCCCTGCCCCAAAAAGGGAACTATGCTAGTTCTATTCTCAATAAAAAAAATGTCAGCAACTTTGTATTTGCTGACATTTTTTTTATCTAATCACTGCTCCCTTTAAGGGTTTTGGGGGCATTTTACACATTAAACCTAAAGTGCATAATATCTCCATCCTGCACAACATATTCTTTTCCTTCCACACTCATTTTACCGGCTTCTTTACAAGCAGCCTCAGAACCCAGCGTAGTAAAATCGACATACTTAATAACCTCGGCACGGATAAATCCTTTTTCAAAATCGGTATGAATAACACCGGCACATTGTGGAGCTTTCCAGTTACGCTCAAATGTCCATGCTCGAACTTCCTGTACACCACAGGTAAAATAGGTTTGTAGATCCAACAAATGATAAGCAGCACGAATCAAACGAGCCACACCCGATTCAGCCAAACCAACTTCTTCTAAGAACATTTGACGCTCTTCATAAGTTTCTAATTCGGCAATATCAGCTTCAGTTGCAGCAGCTACAATCAATATTTCAGCATTTTCATCCTTTACCGATTCACGCAATGCTTCCACATAGGCATTTCCGTTCACAGCCGAAGCTTCATCCACATTACACACATACATAACCGGCTTATCGGTCAACAAATAAAGATCTTTTACCAGTTTTCTATCTAAAGGATCAAGTTGTACCG
>Ga0302215_10001163_pt1 | contig 19042 bp, 10 predicted proteins | sample II_Fen_N3_1_FD_194580 | JGI IMG/M metagenome (GOLD analysis project Ga0302215, IMG submission 194580) | Peat permafrost microbial communities from Stordalen Mire near Abisko, Sweden - II_Fen_N3_1 | ecosystem: Environmental > Terrestrial > Soil > Wetlands > Permafrost | place: Sweden: Abisko...
CTCTTGGCAAAAGACTATACGGATAGAAGCTGAAAACGAATCTTATGGACGAGAAAAATCCAATTGCGATATTTATCCGCGATCAAGTTCTGGCTCAGGCCTCAGTGTTTCTAAGGAGAAATATATTTATTTAAATAACCTGACGACAAATAATACGTCTCTTTGTTATGTAAGATTTCCAATTCCAAACACATTGTCGGCAAAATATAATATCTATTGTGTTTTTGTTCCTACAAGCATAGAGTCTTCAGCCGATTTAAGACCAAGTAAAGCAACTTTTCGGTTGCAGTACATTGATGCTACAGGTAATCTGACTGCAGAGAAATTACTTTCTGTACCGCAAAATATAACAGACCCAACTAAGCTTACTAAGATGTTTGTGACTCAAATTCAATTTCCATATTGTAACTTAATTGATCCGTTATCATTTAAGACTAGTGATATCACAGTAAAACTACGAGTTGATAATGCTGCTAAAACAAGTGAAACTACCAATTACAATAGAGATATGCGTATAGATTGTATTATTTTGGAACCTGCTCAATAAATTTGCAAAGAAATTAATTGTATGAGAATGAAAAAATTAAAAAACATATTGAGAATGAACGGGACATTATTCTGTTTTAAAAACTATTGCTCAATCCTTGTATGCATGTTACTAATATCTGCTAACATAATGAATGCAGAAACAAAAGGTAATGAAAAAGTAAACAAGTTCGTAAAGGGTTTGGTGCGGGATGCACACACAAAGCAGCCTATTAATGCAGCTCAAATAACTGTATTAAATAACAGTATTTCTGCAACAACTAACGAAAAGGGAATTTTTTCTCTGAATGTTTCTTCAGAAAAAGAAATACTTGTTATTTCAGCTTATGATTATAATGTTCGTCAAATATCTATTCAATCAAAGGATTCTTTGGTGATTGATCTTTATTCGGATATTTTTAGTAATTACTACGAGAAAGTTGATATGCTGACCGGTTTGTCTAATAATCTAACAATGGTTTCATCGGGTAAAAATGCAAATGATTTTAGTAAATCTCAATCAGTAACTGCCGATGAGCTAATACAGTCTGAACTTGGAGGCGATGTAAGGGCTATTTCTCGTTCAGGAGTTGCAGGTATGGGAGCTTCATTATTTATTCGAGGTTTTAACTCGTTAAACTCTAATGCTCAACCATTATTTGTTGTTGATGGAGTGTTAATGAATAATCTATATGATGTTAAGTCAATACATGGTGGATTCTTCTCAAACCCACTAAACGATATTGATGTGAGTGACATCGAGAGTATTACTGTTTTGAAAGATGGTGTGTCAATCTATGGTAGTAAAGCTGCAAACGGTGTAGTATTGATTAATACCAAAAGGGGTAAGGGTATGGTTACCAAAATAAATGCTAATATTCTGACAGGAATTACCAGCCAACCCAATTCTATTCCCGTAATGAATGCAGATCAATTTAGAACGTATGCAAGTGATTTAATTGGGACTTCAGGACTTACAAATGATCAAGTTGCTAATTTCTCCTTTTTACAGGATGATCCTTCAAAACCCACTTACAATACATATCATAACAACACGAAATGGGCAAATGAAATTTATCAAACCGGAGTGACTAAGAGTTATTCTATTAATGCAAAGGGTGGAGATGAAAAAGCGCTTTATTACTTTTCGTTAGGTTATACTGGTATTTCAGGGGTAGTGAAGTCAAACGATATGCAACGTATAAATGCACGTTTCAATGCTGATTTTAATATGTCCAAACTTTTCTCGATGGGTCTTAATATCGGATTTACCAATATTGATAGGTCGATAACTGATGATGGTGTAAATCCGTATACTTCACCTACGTGGTTAAGTGCCATAAAAGCTCCTTTTTTGAGTGCGTATAATTACACTTCAACTGGCGCAAACACATCTGAACTTGCCTATTCCGACGAGCTTGGAATTGGAAATCCACGAGCTATTGTCGATAAATACTCAAACTCAGTTAGGCAACACAGTTTCAATATAAGTTGGATTCCGACTTTCCATTTGTCACCTAATTTTACATTGAGTTCCCAATTAGATTATAATCTGAATAAAACTACTGAAGATTATTATAGTCCGATGTTTTATGTCGCTAAAAGAATGATTGACGGAATTGGATATTCACAAAATTCGCATACAAATCAAGTAATGCGCAATATGGCTATTTTTGACGACACCAGATTAAAATATACAAAACAATTTGCAAAATACAATCAAATAAATGCTGTTTTGGGAGTTCGTTACTTGAATAATTATTATGAGTCGGATTATATCGAAGGTCATAATTCAGGTTCTAACTCTTCTACAAATCTTCCCGGCAGTTTTGCATCAGCATTTTTTAAAGTAAATGGTGTAAATAATTTCACCAATTCCCTTTCTAATTATTTAAATGTTGACTATAGTTACGATAACAGATACTTGCTTTCTGTAGCAACTTCAGTTGATGGTTCTTCCCGCTTTGGGTCAGAAACAAAAGGTGGTTTCTCCATGTTTGGGAAAAGTTGGGGAGTTTTCCCTTCGGCAAATGCTGCCTGGTTAGTTAGTTCCGAAAAGTTTATGCGTTATGTTGATTTTATCAATCATCTGAAAGTTCGTTTAGGCTATGGAATTACAGGTAATGACAATATAGAAGATTATGCAACTCATACCTATTTTTCAACTCTCAGACAGGAAACTTATGCTAATGGGATTGTACTTTCCAATATTGCTAATCCGCAAATTCAGTGGGAAACAACTTATAGAAAAAATGCAGGAATTGATTTAGGATTGCTTAATGATCGCATTTCTTTATCTTTCGATTATTTTTCAGGTATTACAAAAGATTTGTTGACACTGAAGTCTCAACCTTATGTATCTGGATTAGGGGTATACTGGAGTAATGGAGGTGAACTTTCGAATAATGGATATGAGTTTTCTGCAAATTTTAAATTGTTGAATCTAAAATCATTGAAATGGGAATTCGGTTTTAGTGTTGGACATTATGAAAACAAAATTCTTTCATTGCCTTTAATTAATGGATCGACGGATTACACCACATCTGTATATGGAGGAGAAGTATTGACTGCTGTGGGTCAGCCTGCAGGTATGTTCTACGGTTATAAAACAAATGGTGTATATGCCACTGAAGCCGATGCAGCAAGTGCAAACTTATATATTCTAAACCAAAACGGATCAAAAAGCTATTTCAAAGCAGGCGATGTGCGGTTTGTAGATGGCGATAAGAATGGTATTAAGGATGGTGTAATTGATGCTAACGATAAACAAATAATTGGAAATCCAAATCCGAAATTGTACGGTAATATCACCAGTAAATTATCATACAAAAAACTTACATTATCTACATTATTTACATATTCTTACGGAAACGATGTGTATAATTTTCAACGGAGTCAGTTGGAAACCGGTTCTGATTATAGCAATCAATCTACAGCAATGTTGTCACGCTGGACTGCAGAAGGCCAACATACAACTCAACCAAAGGCGGTATATGGCGATCCAATGGGTAATGCCAGATTCTCAGACCGTTGGATTGAGGATGGTTCGTACCTCCGTTTGAAAACAGTAACTCTTTCATATACTGTTCCTATTAAGAGTAATTTTATTGAAGGATTTAGTGTTTGGATTTCTGCCAATAATTTAGTGACATTTACAAAATACTTAGGTCCTGATCCCGAATTTTCTGCTCAAAACTCGGTTTTATTCCAAGGTGTTGATGTAGGGTTGGTTCCTACGAGTAAAAGTTATTACGTAGGACTCAAGCTCAATCTGTAAACAATCTAAATTTAAATGTATAATATAAATGTGATATGAAAAAAATATTTAATATATTAGTTGTTGTTGTTCTAATATCTTTTATTTCAGTTGGTTGTTCTGATATTTTAGATGTAAAGTCGAATAGAATAACATACGAGAATGATTATCGAATGAGTTCGCCCAACGATACAGTTTATGCCATGGAGGGTATTTGGAATCAACTTCGAAATATAGCTGACAGTTATGTGTTATTGGGAGAATTGAGGGGTGAATTACTGGATGTAACAGAAAATTCAAATATGAATCTTCGGGAAATAAGTAATTTTGAGATCTCAAAAGATAATCCCTACGCTCAAATTAAGGATTATTATTCAGTCATAAATAATTGTAATTATGTAATTCAGCATATTGATACATCATATACAACACATGGCCAGAGGGTTATGAGAGGTTTTTTAGCTTCCGTAAAATCAATTCGAGCATGGACTTATATGCAGATAGCGTTGAACTTCGGATCTGTAAAGTATTATGTGCAACCAATTCTTACCGAAGCAGACGCCGAAGCAGTTAATAATTATCCGGATATTTCAATGAATGAATTATCTGATTTGCTTATCGCGGATTTAATACCTTGGGAAAATGAAACGCTTTCACAATTTCTATGGTCAAAGAGTTTTCCGGTTCACTTTGTACTAGGTGATCTTTATCTCTGGAAAGGTGAAGGCTATTATGATAAAGCTGCAACAGAATATCATGCTTTAATGGTCTCTGATAGATATGGAATTGATTTTTACCAATCGGCTTGGGCTATAAAGAATAAGGTTATTTCTGTTTCGAGTGGATTTACTACTGATTGGATTAAATCTTTTACGGCTAGTTATGGAGAAACTATAACTAAGATTTATTGTCCTAAGGGATTTGGAAGACAATTTAATCTTGATAGTTTAAATTACAATAACCAATTTGGACCTTCAGCAGTTTCTATCAAAAACTGGGACACTCAAATTTATCATAATACTCCATTAGATTGGATTCCAGGTGATCTGAGAAAATTTGGTTCTATGATTTCTAAGAATGATGTTTCAATAGATAATAGTGGTAATATTACATCATACATTTACCCGACAAGTACTTTTTCAAAACCTATAATACTAAAATATTTGATTTATGATCAAAATGTACTGGTTTACCGTAGTTCCTTGTTGTACTTGCGATATGCTGAAGCTGTAAACAGGTTAGGAAAACCAAACTTAGCCTTTGCAGTTTTAAAAAACGGATTGAGAAGTGCAACAATGAATACACCTTCGATTGTTCCTTTGAATGAGAGAACTACTGAAAAATATATGGATTTTAGTGATAGACAATTTGACTACAATGTAGGTATACGTTGGCGCGGACTTGGTCCGAAACTAAAAGACCCTGGTTTTTCTGTTTTGACCTTAGGCGACTGTGATTCAACTTTTGTAATTAAGCAACAGGCAAATTTAAATGACTCCATTCTTTACGTTGAAGATATGATTCAAAAAGAGCTGGCACTTGAAACGGCCTTTGAAGGAAACCGTTTCCATGATCTAATGCGTTTTGCAATCAGACGTAGCAATCCCGATTATTTGGCCGAAATTGTTTCTGAAAAACATCCAGCTAACAAAGCAGTCATCAGAGAGAAGCTAACACATCCTGAGAACTGGTATTTGAAAAAATAGAATGTTGTTATTATTGCAACCCGATTCCCGTATTAGATTTGTCTGATACGGGAATCTTTAGTATATAAACTGTGACAAAGGCGAATGTGATGAAATATTCAGCCTGTTTGACTTTTTTTTCAACTGTTCGTATTGAAATTCGATATACCTTTGACTAATAAAATTATTCATGGCTAGTCTTTCTAAAACTGACATTCAATTTATAACCAATACCAAATGATTGTACCTTATTGTAGCTTTAGACATATATCTTAATGATGAAACAGAAACTTTCCAGTTTGATAATTACGGCGTTACTCTTTAATACCGTTCTAACTCAATTAAATGCAGAAACAAATAATTATCGAAAATCCGAACAGTCTATATTCCAGATCACGCAACCTGATTTTAAAATAAGTCCGCATACCGGAATGATCCGTCAACATTGGAAAGACGCAGCACTTTATCTGCTCAATGGTGCATTTGGTTATATCCACACGTTAGATGACCCAATGAAGTTTCCTAAGCAGGAAGGAAAAAGCTATCCACGAACCGATGGACAAGTTTCAACAGAAAAATTAGAAGGCCTATGTAGAACTTTATTTGTGGCTGTTCCATTGCTGAAAGATAATCCGAATTTGGAAATTAATGGGATTAAGGTGGCCGATTATTACCGTCATCAAATCTGCAATTTGATTGATTCCACCAATGCAAGTTATATCAAACCAAGGGCTAAAAACGGTGGGGCACACCAGAACTTGGTTGAGTTCGGAGCCTTATCCATTTCATTATTCTCAATTCCTGATGTTTTGTGGGAACCATTAACCCAAAAGCAAAAAGATGTGTTGGCTGCTACAATGCTAAGTTATGGTGATGGGCCAACAGTGGACTCGAACTGGAAGTTCTTCAATATTTTTATTCTTAGTTTCTTCAAACAACAAGGTTATCAGATAAACGAAGAATTGTTGGTCACAAACCTCAAAAAATCACTTGCAAACTATCGTGGAGAAGGATGGTACAACGACAGTCCGGCCTACGATTACTATAGTATGTGGGCATTTCAAATGTATGGAGTGCTTTGGTCTGAGTTCTTTGGGAATAAAAACTATCCGGAATACGCTCATAAATTCATGAATAATTTTAGCGATTTGAAGGATAATTATCCTTATATGTTTAGTCGCGATGGCAAAATGATCATGTGGGGACGCAGTATTTCGTATCGTTACGGTGCGGTTACGCCCTTTCCACTCATGGGATTTGCCAATGATCCGATTACAAATTGGGGCTGGATGCGCCGTATAGCTTCGGGTACGTTGTTACAATTTTTGGAAAACCCCGATTTTATGAAAGATGGCGTACCAGCACTTGGTTTTTATGGCCCTTTTGAGCCCTCAGTTCAAATCTATAGTTGTCGGGGGAGTGTTTACTGGGGTGGAAAAATATTTCTGGGTTTGTTAGTTCCCGAAAATAATCCATTTTGGACTGCTATTGAAAATGAAGGTCCATGGGAAAAGGAACTAGTAAAGAAATCGGTTTATAACAAATTTTCGCCTGCAACTGGTACTTTAATTACAGATTATCCAAACATTGGTGCGTCCGAAATTCGCGCATGGTGTCATGCTGCCGAAGCCGACGATTGGCAGAAATTCAGAAGTACAGAGAATTATAATCGTTTGTCGTATAATTCCGCTTTTCCCTGGCAGGCCGATGGTGAAAGGGGAGAGGTAGCCATGAATTATGTGGTGAAAAATAAAGTAGGCAAATGGGAATCACTTCGTCTCTACACGTTCAAGAAATTTGAAAATGGTATTTATTACCGTGATGCAGTGCTCGAAAGCAATAAGAACATACAATTCAGATTAGCTGACGTTCCAATTCCCAATGGAATAATCCGGGTTGATAAACTAATTTGTAACGATTCAGCCCTTAAAACTGTTGAACTAAGATTGGGACACTATGCACTTCCGCAATTGCAACAGGCCATTCATGAGGAGACCTTTGACATTGGTTACAATAAAGTCAAAAGTATTGATAATGGTGAATATAAGTTGGCAATGATACCATGGATGCAATGGGGAAAGATGCAATTTGTATACTCAACCGGATTACACCCACAAAGTAATGAAAGTGCTGTACTAGATGCATTTGATAGTTTTGAATGCAGACTAAAAAAGGAGAAAATTTATATTACAGTTGAGCTTTGGAAGCGGTCAGGAGAAAATTGGAGAAATCAAGAACTTAAAACGCTGAAAAAAGTAAAAATATCAAAAGATAATAAATTGATTGAACTGATACTGAATGATGGCAAAAAACTAAGTGTAAGTTTTATGGAATAACATTTTCACATTCAATTGATGTTATTGTATTGATAAAAGAAAGCTCCAAAGTTAATCCTGACCTTTGGAGCTTATTTTTGCTAGTTTGCAAATGCTAGTTTGCAATTAATGCTACAATGTTCTCATTTTGTAGCAATTTAAGTAAAATACTGTGGATTAGTGCTAAATAGGCTAATTATCTACTTTATTGACTTTATTTTCCCCTGTTTATTTCTTCTCTGAAACTATTTTTGTGCGTTGGAAATTGTAATCATTCCTAAAAACGAATGATTTAAGTTTGAGTAATCAAAATTGATCAAACTTATATTTACAAATGAATATAAAAATACCTACAATAATAAACCATTTAAATTCTATTACTTTATGAGAAAACTTTTCATTTCGCAGTTGCAAACCTTCAATTTTGTACAGTCTCAACAATTAAATTCAGAATTATTATGAAACACAAAAATCTACTTTTCAAAACGTGTATTTTACTCGTTTGTTTTTTATTTACTGGTTTGGTGAGTTTGAATGCACAAACATGGAATGCACCTGCCTACGAGGGCAGTATCCCTGTGTCTGGAACTCAATACTACATTTATAATGTGGGTTCAAATGGCTTTCTAAACCGAGGGGGTAATTATAGCACAGAGGCTGTTTTGAGTGCATCACCTACAGTTAATGCTACAGCTACTACCGTTAAATGGGCTGCCACTAATGTTAGTGGTTCAACCTGGACGTTTTTGTATAACAATACTGCTGCAAAATATTTATTTGCGTCAAGTACTGATGCAAATGGCTGGATTTATACTGACGGTGGAACTGGGGAAGCTATCAATTGGACTCTTGCTCTATCTGATGCACTTAATAATATTTATACATTTCAGATTAGCTCTTCATTTGTTGCCGATGCAGGAAGTCAATACTTGGGTACAAGCGCAACAACCTTCACAGCTACTACCGGAATTTGTAATGATGTTCGATATAGAAGAGCAAGTGGTGATAATTATACAAAATGGAAGTTTGTATCTGATGCCAGTTTTGCAAAATATAATGCAAAAGTACTGCTAGACAGATATATGACTTATGCTAAAAACAGAGGGATTGACATATCATCTTATATAGCAACTTATAATGCCGGAGTTACCGCAGATATTACTACGGCGGCAACCAATTTATTAACAGCGCTTGGACGAACCAACGTAACAACATCCATTACCAATCCAAGTTTTGAGAATGCCACTTTTACAACTGGATGGACGAATGGTGGTAGTTTTGCCAAGGCAACCAGCACAGCACCTACCGCCACGGGTTGGACGAAAGCTGGAACTAATTTTGTTGAGAAATATATAGCTTCAGGTAGTTATTTAGCAGCTGGAACGATTACTCAGACAGTTACTGGACTTTCGAATGGATTATATGAATTAGTTGTTTCAGGACATGCTGTACAGCAGGCAGGTGCTAATCCACTTCATACTGGTGCATTTATTACTGCTGGGGCATCATCTACCGAAGTTGTTACTGGAAAAGATTATTCGATTGAAAATATTAACGTTTCGAGTGGCTCTTTAACGGTTGGATATTCACTTGTTGCTCCAGTAGCTTGTAACTGGACTGGTTTCGATAATTTTAGGCTCTATTATTATGGTGCTATAGTACCTAACGTGTACATTTCGAAATCATCCTTAGATTTATCTGCTACGCCTTTTCAAACAACTTTTGATTTAGGTGGAGCAAATCTTACAAATGACATTACTATTACACCTCCTGCACATATTACCTTAAGTAGTGTTAGCCCAAATTTAGTTGATAATGGAAATGGAACATATACACTTACTGCAGCAAATGCTAACGCTGGTACTATTACGGTAACAGCTACCTGGGATACCTTTGCAACGGGTAGTGGCAATTTACAGTTGAGTTCTACTGGTGCTACAACTAAAACAATGGCAGTTACCGCTTCTACTGATCCATCTTTAATAGTAGATAATTCAACCCTTGCATTTACTCCACATACTAATAGTAAAACACTTACTGTGACCGGGGCAAACCTGACTGATGATGTGACACTTGCATTTTCAAATGCAAATTTCTCTACAGTACGTTCATTGACTATACTTAAAGCAGATGTAATGGCTTTGGGTGGTGTAACGTTTAATGTTGATTGTAGTGCAACCGCTGCTGCAACAGGAACTTTGACGCTTACAGCAAACAGTATTACGCGAACAATCAATCTGGCTTCTTCGACAAGTGATGCCTTGACAATTAATACCCGATCATTCTTCGTCGATCAGTCTACAGTTAATAATTTGCAATTTACTGTATCTCAGGGAGATCTTTATGGTATTTCTTTGACAACACCGGCTGGTATTACATTAACAAAAACATCGGATGGATCTTCACTAAGTTCTATTACGAATGCCAATGTTTACTCAGGAAGTTTTGGTGTCACAGCCACATGGGATGGTACAACTCGTATCAGAGATGGCAAAATCAGGCTAACATCCAATGGACAAAATGATTCAATTGTTGTGATTGCGACTCCCAAAAATCTTATTTCAACTTGGGATGGTGATAATAATACAGCTGCTAATACAACTTCCTATTTAACCTCTTATGGTTGGGATGAAACTGATGCTTCGGGAGCAACTGTGACACCTGCATGGGGAGCTTATAATGCTGGTGGAGTTCGATATGTTCAGATTACTACCGCTGCTCACACTTATCTTGGAAAAGCAATAACTTTGGGTAGAACTGCTTATCTGAGAACTTGGGGTGGTGCATGGACAAATAAATACAATCTTGCCGTTGGGCAACTTACAGCCGGTAAAACATATGAATTCCGCGGGGTTGCTAGTAAACATGGAAATACTGGTAACAATGACTTGAAAATAGAAATTAATTCTGCAAAAAGTGCGCTTGCAAGTTCTTTGATTTCTTTGACAAAGAGTTTCACAACCAATCAAAGTGCAACGGATTATATCAGTCAATTTACTCCGTCAACCACCGGAAATTATTATCTGGTGTTTAGTACAAGTTCACCTGAAACTGATGCAATATACTCTCCGGATTATCTTTCGATAGATTCAATAGGGGATACTCGACTAGCAATGAGCACTGCAAGCAATATCTCTTTTGATGTTGTTGGATCAACAATAACTCCGGCATTTTCAGCAGGTGTTACTAATTATCTGATTCATTTACCCTCAGGAACTACTTCTGTTACCCCAACTGTAACTAAAACATACTTACTTGAAACGATTTCGGGGGATGGGCTTGTGAATATAGTTGATGGTGAAGGAGTTTCTACAATTGACTTGACATCTCAAGACGGCTTACATACTACTACGTATAATCTTCACTATACAACGAAGAGTGGTGATGCCACTTTATCAAATCTTGTTGTAAGTTCAGGAAGTTTAAAACCTGCATTTAATGCTGCCGTTACTTCATACACTGTATATTTGGCAAATGGTACAACAACAAGTTCATCGACTGCTACAAAAGCAAATGCTAGTGCAACAGTTTCGGGTGATGGGGCTATTGCACTTACAAATGGAGTGGCTACCTCGAATATTTTGGTAACAGCTGAGGATGGTACAACGGCAAAAACATACACAATTACATACTCAGGTTTAGCATTGAAGCATTCATATACATTTGATGACGGTGCTAATGATAGCCCTGCAAATGGAGCATCAGCAGTGAATGGTACATTGTATAACAACACAACTACAGCAACTATCAGTGGAGGTAAATTTACAACTTCAACTACTGCTGCAGGGGTTGGTGCTGATGTTACTAATACAGGCGATTTTATTGCGTTTGATGGTACTGCACTGGCATTAAATGCCTATCCGGGTATTACAGTTGAGGCTTATATTACAGCTAGTAATGCAGGAAATGCAGGTTTTACAATGTTCTCATATTTTGGAGGTACCACAGGAACTAATGCATTCTATACCAGTCTTGCCAGAAATGACAATGTAAGTCGTGCATCTTATGCCGACACATATAATGCAGCTGGTATAGAACTTGAGGACGGTGCATTACATCATGTTGTGAGCATTCTTACTAAAGACTCTGTTTATCTATATACTGATGGTTACCTGAGTGCAAAGACATTAAATATCAAACCGATTTCTGATCTATCAGCTACGTATGCTTACTTGTGCAAAGGTGGTTGGGCTGATCCTACCTGGGTAGGTACTATCGATGAGTTTAATATTTATACAGGTCGTATGGATGCTGCCACAATCAAAAGCAGAGCACTTGCTTATGTTCCGGCAACAGTTTACACAGCAGCATCTGAAAATATTATTAGTATTAGTAAATCAGCATCTAATATAATTGTTCAACCCGGAGCAAAACTGACGTTGAACTCAGGCATTCAACTGGCTGCAAATTCGATTACTTTGCAAAGTGATGCTACGGGTACTGCCACATTTGTAAATAATGGAACTTTAACTATTCCTACAGCGAATGTTGAACTTCCGGACGTAACTGGTATATCTCCAGTCCGGTAACGGGAGCTACAAGTGCTTCAATAACAGGAACTACCGGTAGTACGATGGTAAGTTATAATGAGGTAAACGGATTCTGGCCATCCGCAGGCGAGACACTCAATGTAGGACAAGGGTATATTGCTGTTTCTCCTACAAGCTCAGCTGCTGTAACATTTACCGGAGCGTTGAATAATGGTGCTCAATCGTATACGCTATATCGCACGGACAGTCTGGTACAGAAAAGAGGTTTCAATTTGGTTGGTAACCCTTATCCTTCGTACCTGAACTGGGAATCTGCAACAAGAACCAATGTTGGTCCAACTATGTGGTACCGCTCAAAAGATGCCGGACAATATGTCTTCGCAACCTATGGAGCCGTAAGTAAAATTGGAACAAGTTTGGGAGGAACACCAGTTACCAATTTCATTCCACCAATGCAGGCATTTTGGGTACGTGTATCGGGAGCTGGTTCTGGAACATTGGCATTCAATAATACTATGCGTTCACATAGTGCAACAACCAACTTAATGAAAGCTCCGTCAGCAACCAAAGCTACTCAACAGGTATTGCGTCTTCAGGTTTCAAATGGAACTAACAACGATGAAGCGATTATATTATTTAATGAAAATGCAACCAATGGTTTTGATGATTATGACTCCCCAAAAATGACTAATGCTAACGTGGCAATTCCTGAAATTTACACGATTGTTGGAAATGAAAAATTGGTAATAAATGGTATGACAAATGTAACGCCGAATGAAGAATTACCTCTTGGATTCACAACAGGTCAGTCAAATTCATTCTCAATTAAGGCGACTCAAATAAGCAACTTTGATGCCGGAACAAGAATCTTCCTTAGAGATAATTTGTTGAATGTGGAACAAGAACTGACAAGTGCCTCTGACTATACATTTACTTCGGATGTTGCAGCTACAAGTAGTCGTTTTAGTGTTGTCTTTAAATCGGCTGGTGTAACTACCGGTATTAATAATGCTGCTACAAATATCACTATTTCAAAAAATAACAATAACCAAATTATTGTAAATTGTACAGGCGATATAAATAGTGAAGCTACTGTTTCGGTTTATAATGCGTTAGGTCAGAAATTACAGACAAAACAAATTATAGAAACAAGAACAATAATTGGTACTGGTTTTACATCGGGTGTTTATGTAGTAACTGCAAATAACGGAGGAAAGAGTGTAACTCAAAAAGTAACGCTCAATTAATATTTATTTCGGCTCTCTTTTCGAGCGAGAAGAGAGCTGAATTTGAAATAAATCATATAAAATATTACACATGAAGACACAAATTGAAAATTTACAAAAACGCATGTACATTGCACCTCTGATTGAACAAATTAAACTTGATAACGAAATATCATTGGCACTTGAATCTACGCCGCCTGTTTTCGAATTGACAAAAGGTTTAAATGCACCGGAGTATTTCAATAACGATCCGTTTAAAAACAACATTAGCTAATTTTAGATTAAGAAAATCCTCGGGTAACCGGGGATTTTCTATTATATATATTCAAGATTCTTATCAGGTTCTGTTCCAGTATAACTTTCAGCTATTCTAGTATGATATTCAGGCGTTCAAGTATAACCTTCGGCTGTCCGACTATGACTTTCCTCTATTCTGGTATTATCTTCGGCTGCTTCAGCAAAACCGTCAGCTGTCCGAGTATGAGCTGTGGCGATTTAAGCATAATTTAGAGGTTTCTATTGATGAATTGAAAATCTGCTTGAACTGAGGTTAGATTAGTCAATACCCATTTTTTTCTATACTGACCACTTCTAAGGCTATATAAGTTATTAGAAGCAACGGGATATAAATTTATTGTCTTCTTTATTGACTTTTTTTTCACCCTCAATTTAGTTCTTGCAGCCTATTTTTGTATAATAGATTTGGTGGGATTTTATGTTACCAAAGATATTTCATTTAAATAATTTTTAAATTAAAATTAAACAACTCTATTAACTTTTAAATTGATTTGGTCATGAAAAAACTTTACGTATTAATTGCGGTATTTATTGCCGTATGCGGAAGCCTATGGGCTCAAACAGATGTAACAGCTACCTACCTTACAAATGCAGGTTTTGATATCAGCTGTAATTACCTTGCTACTACAGCTTCAAGTAATTTGCCTTCAGGTGCTACAAGCAATCAGGTAGTGAATGGCTGGACTTTAACTGCATCGGCAGCGAATACAGCATCTTCAGCATTTGAATATGGTTATCCCGGAACAATTAATCTATCAGGTACAACTTACGGTTTTATTCCTACGATGGGTTATGATAATGCAACTGGTGCCGGTCATGGTTCTTTAGGAATCTCTGCAGCTTGGGCATCTACAATTACTTATTATCAAAATGTGACTTTACCTGCTGGTAAGTATTCACTTGAATATGCTGCCTATAATTCAGGTCCAGCAGCAGCTGCATACAGCAAAGTAGGTTGGGTGCCAACTTCCGGAACTTCAGTTTTATCTACTAAAACTACATTTACTCAGGCTGCCTGGAGTACTGAAACTGTAACTTTTACAGTTCCAACTTCAACTACAGGTAAAATACAGGTGGGTGTTGGTTCACCTAATTCAGGTTCAGCTACTGTTGGAAGAATATTCTTTGATTATGTGAAATTATCATTACTTCCAGTTGATAAAGCTACTCTTTTACATCTTAAGGATTCAGCAAATGTGATGTATAACAATAAACAAACTGTTGGTGCGACTTCTACCGTTTATGCTGATTTAAATACTGCTATTGGAGTAGCACAGGTTGTTTACGATAATGTTGGAGCAACTGCAGAGCAGGTATTAGGTCAGGAAGTGGCTTTAAAAACAGCTATTACTAATGTATACAGTGCAATAACTTTACAAACGAGAATAAGCACTTGGACAACACTCCCTTATGATGCAACATCGATAATCTCTAATCCTAGCTTTGAATCGGATATTGCAATTGGATGGACAAATCCAGGTGGACTTTCAAGACAGTCAAATTCATCGTTTGCGAAAAAAGTTGGAACGAATTATGCTGAAAAGTGGATGTCATCTCCAGGTACTTTGACCGGTTTGCGTTTATATCAGACAATTAATAATATTCCAAACGGTATATATCTGATTAAAGCATCTGCTCAGGCTATTCAGCAAACTACTACTCCAACTTATCCTGGTATGGCTTATATAACTGCAAATAATGATTCTACCGAAGTTTTTGCAACGAATGATTATTCTGTACAAACAAAGGTAACCAATAATACGCTGACATTAGGATTTGCAACAAAAGTAACTGGAAACTGGGTTGCTGTCGACAATTTTACTTTAAGTTATATAAGTGATGGTTCTCCATACGTGGTACTTACACCTTCTTCATTGTTTTTTGATGCAAATAATTTGACAAAAATCATAAATGTAAGTGGTGGAAATCTGACTTCAAATTTGACTCTTACAGCTCCAACGGGAATTACACTTAGTAAAACGACGTTGACACCTACTGAAGTTGCGACAGGCACACCTGTTACTGCAACATTTGATAATGTTACAGCCATTTCTGCCGGAACAATTTCAGCAACCAGCGGTACTATGACTCAGACAGTGACAATTAATACCTCTGCTGATGCAGGTTGTTTTACAACTCTTTATCCTTCATTGACAAATTTGATACCAGGTGGTGCATATATGAATGATATTTCGGCATTTGGTGGCTGGGGTCATAAATCTGTTGTAATGACAGGGGCCTATTGTGGTGCTGCATGTGTTAAGTTTGATGCAACAACGAATACATATCCTGATGGAGCTGCTTTAGATGTACCTACTGTTACATGGGCTGCTAACGCTACTTATCGTTTACATGTATGGGTGAAAGCTGTTGATGGTACATTTGCATTTTTTGCAAAAGGAACTAACCCTGATGTGACAATCTCAGTGCCTCAAAACGACCAATGGGTTTTGATTGATCAAACCTTTACAACTGGTGCTGCTCCAACTGCAAACTTCTTCTCATTCAACAATGTTGATGGCGCTTCTACAGGTAAGGTTGCATATCTTGATAATTATGAATTGTATAATATCACTTCATTGGTAACCAGTGTAAATAAGGTAGCAACTAATGGATTTACTACTTATGTGGCAGATAAAAAGATAGTAACTAAATTTGATCTTGAATCAGCTGCCAACGTGACTATTGCTGTTTACAATGTAAGTGGTATGTTGCTCGAAAGCAAAAATGCAGCTTGTGGTGCTGGAACTAATGTGAAAACATTAGACTCAGTTCTTCCTTCAGGTGTTTATGTTGTGAAATTATCGGCAAACGGAAAAATCAATACTCAACGAATAATTAAATAATAATACTGTTTAAAGTCAAGAGGCCGTTTCAATTTAGTTGAAACGGCCTCTTTTGTTTTGTTGGTTGTACTTACAGCGAGTTATTGCAATCGCAATTGTCATTCTATTGACAATTGCGATTGTTGTTTTTACACCACAGGGAATAAAAGCTTTCCAATTTATATTTATTATAGTTGATTCATAATAGTGTGAATGATGTAACATATAGAATGAATTGTGTAATGCATTCATGTTTTAAAGGTCTCACCTTTGTACAATAGAAATTAATACATATTTAAACAACTAAAAATGAAACCATTTAAATTATTTGTATTTGGAATGATGTTGATGCTTGCCGGTTCTGCGCAAAGTCAATTGTCAGTGAATGTACATATTGGGACACCTCCTGCATGGGGTCCTTCAGGCTATAATGATGTGCGATATTATTATCTGCCCGATGTAGAAGCATATTATGATGTGCAAACATCCATGTTTATTTATATCTCCGGTAATAGATGGATACACCGAAGCTATTTACCAACACGATACCGTAATTACGATTTATATCATGGATATAAAGTGGTGATGAACGATTATCATGGAAATTCCCCATATTCAAATTTCCGACAACACAAAATGAAATATGCCAAAGGTTATCGTGGTGCGGAACAACGAAACTACGGCGAACGTAACGATAATAGGGGTAGACAGCAAAGTAACCAACCCAACAGAAATGTAGAACGTAAAGATGAACGTAATCAGGTTAGAAACATGAATCAAGAGCGGGGAAATAACAACGAAAACAGGCATGGTAATAATAAAAATGAAAACCATGGTAATGAGAAGAATAATGACCACGATAACGGAAATGGCAAGGGTAACGGAAACCGAAAATAAATATCAAATAATAATCAGCATTACACAAAACAACAAATAAAATAAACAAAATGAAAAAAGTAACATTTATTGCAGCATTGTTCCTGCTTAGTTTAGGTGCAAGTTTATCAGCTCAGAGACATTTTCAGTCAGATGAAAGATATGGCGGAGCATTGAATTTAGGATTGGGAATTGGTGGATATTCCGGGTACTATGGATATATTGGGCACACTTTACCGGTGTTGAACGTCAATTATGAATTTGGAGTTGTCCGGAATTTTACGTTGGCTCCGTTTATAACCTTGTATTCATATACTGATGGTAACTATCGTGAACTGGTAACTCCAATTGGAGTGAAAGGAACACTTTATTTAGACCAATTACTACATGCCGGTCCGCATTGGGATTTTTATGTAGCCGGTTCGCTTGGTGTTGCATTGGTAAGCACAACCTGGGATGCAAATTATAACGGAGACAGAACTTATTATCATTCGGTAGATCCATTATATGGTGATTTCCATTTAGGAACTGAATACCATTTTACAAACCATATTGGAGCTTTCCTTGATTTATCAACCGGAGTTTCGACAGTAGGAATTGCCATTCATTAATTTCCCTCAAATTATTTCAAAAAAAATATAGGATAATGAAAAAGAACATTTTTATAATTACCGCCCTGATTTTAGTTGCAACAAGCATACCTGCTCAGGAAATTCATTTTGGATTAAAAGCTGGTTTGAATTATTCAAACATCTACGATTCGCAAAATGAGGAATATTCAGCAGATGGTAAAATAGGATTTGCTGCAGGTGGATTTGTAAGTATTCCGTTGGTTGGAATGCTGGGTGTACAGCCCGAATTACAGTTTTCACAGAAAGGGTTTCAAGCTACCAGCAGTATATTGGGTAGTGAGGTAAAGTTAACCCGTACAACAAATTATATTGATGTACCCGTTTTCTTATCAATCAAACCGAATGAAATGTTGACAATTCTTGCCGGTCCTCAATACTCTTATTTGATTAAACAAAAAGATGTATTCACAAATCCAATAACCGACATTGAAGTAAATCAAGATTTTAATACAGATAATATCCGCAAAAACACTCTTTGTTTTGTAGGAGGTGTTGATATCAATCTAAGCAATGTTGTGCTCGGTGCCAGAATTGGACTTGATATGTTTAATAATGATGGAGACGGGAATTCAACTGCACCACGCTATAAAAACGTATGGGCACAAGCCACGGTTGGTTTCAGACTTTAATTATAATCAAAGCAAGTTTATCCACCCTTTCCTAAATCATTTGATAGAAGGAAAGGGTATTTTTCACAATAAATGACCACACATTTAAAAGGGGGACAATCCGAAAACCTTAATAGTAGGAAATCATTTATAGATAAATTCCAAATGAAAAATTTAAAATCAAAAACGTTATTAGTACTTGTTATCATATTATCATCATGTGCGAGTATAACTAAATTCCCTATTTCTGATGTAACACCTGCAGCTGACATTGTGTTAAGCAGACAGCACGACCAGAACGGAAATA
>Ga0302215_10001165_pt1 | contig 19028 bp, 15 predicted proteins | sample II_Fen_N3_1_FD_194580 | JGI IMG/M metagenome (GOLD analysis project Ga0302215, IMG submission 194580) | Peat permafrost microbial communities from Stordalen Mire near Abisko, Sweden - II_Fen_N3_1 | ecosystem: Environmental > Terrestrial > Soil > Wetlands > Permafrost | place: Sweden: Abisko...
CGGCATGCAGCAAAAAGTACTCAGAGCAAAAGGTATAGATGAAAGTCGTATAAAAGGAATCATTCAACCCATTGCACTGGACACGCACCTTATAGGCAATCCATGGGCTAACTACGGGACGTATTTATTGAATGTCATCTTACCCGGGATGCTGCAGTTGATGGTTTTATTGATGACCGCTTTCCCTATTGGAGTTGAATACAAACAACGCACCTCACGGGAATGGGTTGAAAATGCAAATCATTCCATGTTTGCTGCTCTTACCGGAAAGCTTCTACCTTACACGGTTATATTTACGTTCTTAGGAGTTATTGGTAACATACTTTTGTACAAATACATGCATTACCCTCTGAATTCGAGTATTGGGTGGATGTTTCTGGCTACTTTCTTGCTGGTCATTTCATCGCAGGCAGTTGGAGTAATCTTTATTGGTATTACTCCCGTATTACGTGATGGCGTCACATTTGCCGGAATCTTCGGAACTTTGGGAATAACCTTCGCCGGTTCTACTTTTCCTATAGAACAAATGCCCATGGGAAGCAGAATCATTAGCGAGCTATTCCCTATCCACCATTATTTCAATATATACGTAGATCAGGCACTTAATGGCATAGCTATTCATTATTCGCTAATTTCGTATGTATTTATGCTTGCTTTTTTAATATTGCCGTTTTTTGTATTTAATCGACTCAAAAACGCTGCCATTAGCCAGAACTATCCTACTAAATAAGTTTTAGAATGAAAAACAGACATAAAATGCCCTGGCACAAGAAAATCATATCAATACTTAAAGATATATTGAATGTGCTCAAAATAGAATTCAAAACAATGTTTAAAGACCGTGGTGTGGTCATCATGTTCGTTTTGGGACCTCTAGCCTATCCAATATTGTATTGCAGCCTATATAAAAACGAAACTTTGATTGATGTTCCGGTGGCAGCAGTAGATTGTTCGCGCAGCCCACAGTCCAGAGAATTATTGCGACACATGGACGCAACACAGAATATTGCAATTACAAGTAGATACAGCACACTGGAAGAAGCAAAAGATGCTTACAATAAGAAAGAAGTGCACGGTGTTGTTTACATTCCTGCCGACTTTAGCAAAAAATTAAGCACAGGAGATCAAACTACGGTTTCAATTTACTGCGATATCAGCAGTTTCATGTATTATCGTATTATCAATCAGGCATGTACTAATTGTGTGCTGTCTATGAGTAATCATATCCAGCTTGAAAGACTGAATGCTAATGGCATAACAGGCGAATCGGCCAACATGATTGCCAGTCCGATTCCCTATAATGGTGTAATACTGTACAATGAAGGAGCCGGTTTTGCCAGCTTTTTAATGCCTGTGATACTTGTCATTATACTATTCCAGACACTTTTTCTGGGTATTGGGATGATAGCAGGTACTTCGCGGGAGGAAAACAGGTTTCATGTTCTGGTAAGTTCATCGGTACACCGTGGTGGTACATTCAGAGTTATTATAGGGAAAAGTATTTGTTACTTTTTAATGTATGCACCTTGGGCGTTTTATGCATTGGAACTAATTCCGCGCATATTTAATCTGCCGCATATTGGTATTGCATTCGATGTCATGATGCTTATGATACCTTTTTTACTGGCAACGATATTCTTTTCAATGACAGTTTCGGTTTTTATACCCAACAGAGAGACTGGTATTGTGATCTTTATGTTTATGTCACTGATACTGGTGTTTCTGAGTGGAGTTTCGTGGCCACAGTCTAATATCAACGGATTCTGGAAGACTTTTGCCTGGATGTATCCTTCAACCAGCGGAGTGCAGGCTTATGTAAAGATAAATACAACAGGAGCAGATCTACGCCATGTTTCATTCGAATATATCAGCTTATGGATTCAAACAGCTGTATATTTTGCCACTACCTGCTGGGCCTATCATTGGCAGATAAAGAAAACTACTAAGAAACAACTCAAAGTGCAAATTGATACAGTCAGTATCTGATTTATGTTGTCCAAAATCAACAGAGAAGGGGATTTTCTTTCGAAAATCCCCTTCTCTGTTTTATATATAAATTACCGACTAATCGGCCTCCTGAATTCTTCCAATATGTTGAAACAAAATAATAGACATATTTAATGAAATAAGGAAAATTATAGCGCTAAATATAATCTTCCATAGAATGAAATTATTTATGGCATCTATTCCTATAATAAAAGAAGCGATGCATATTGGTAAATTAATCCAGATACCCACTCTGGACTTCTTAATTTTTCGTTTTCTTTCTAATGCTGTCATCCTGATAGTTTTTTACGTTTTGGTTAGTGATTATGTATTTGATTTGTGTTTCTTTAATTAGCATTCATGATTCCGTTTACAAAAATTCAGAGCTTACAGAAACAGTGTTATAACGGTAAAATAAGTAAATAATTTTCTATTGCTATTTTTAAAATAATTATTAGTGGTTTCAAATCTCTGCACCTGTTTAGAAATTCTGCTATAAAATTAGTGAATTGGTCGAAAAGAATCAAATTTTATATAGAAAATATTTTGGACATCTTCATTATATACACCTCTGTAATACAAATGAATAAATATTGAAATATACTTATTTTTGGACATCGTTATTTCTGACACGGCAAAATGGGCAAAAATCAACTTTTTTCGTCAGGGTGAAACTAATTTCAGACAAAAAAAGGAGCAAAAATCATGCAACTATTGTTACTCTGCTTCAGCTAGCTCTTTTGGATCAGATCCAAATTCATTACTTCCTTCTACACCGGGTTTACAAAACAATATCAACAACCAGATACCACCGATGACGGGAATAAAAGATATCATGTACAACCACCCACTTTTACCAATGTCGTGCAATCTGCGAACGCCGACAGCGATCGCCGGAATAATCATTGCCAGATTAAAAAGACCATAAAAAACAGCATAGGTTTCAAGCAAGAAATCAAATAACGCAAGAGCTATGTTAAAAATGAAGAAAAAAAGCACGAAATACCAGTACTCACTTCTTCTGGCTCTGCCATTAAAATCAGCATACTTTTTCAATACTGCTATAAAGTAATTCATACAAAATAATATTAGATTTTATCACCCTACTCTATCGGCTTTTCGGTTACGCCATTTCAAAAAATATTAATCTTTAGAAGTTGAATTTTAATCATATTCTAATCTTTCAACTTGCAAAACTCAAACAAATGTTTTGCGCAGGTTACTCTGAAAGCTTTATTACCAGCCATATCGGCAATTTTTAGCAACATGGCTTTAAACTGTTGCTGAGTTTCATTATCCAATCCCGCAACATGCGTAAAGCAGTCATAGGGATTTAGATGTAATGCCGATGACCAGGAATATGGAGATAAGCTTAACTCCTCGATGGCATATTCAATGGCTGCATCATCCCTTTCTTCATCCACACTTCCATCTGCCGAAGCAATCACCTGATATACACAATGTAAAATCGATAATTTCTGAATCAATTCTAAACTCTTCATAAGAACTATTTACAAAATATGGATTGATTTTCTGAAAAATACGAATTTATCAATTACATTATTTATACAAAACACTATCACTTCATAACAAATACAGACTTTGATTTTGCAAAACTACATAATTCACTTAACATATACAACATTTCGTAATCAAATTTTCAAATAATTCCTTCAAAAAGAATATTTATGCTGTTTTACTTAAACAAAAACCGTTATAGACAGATGTCTACAACGGCTCACACTTTATCTTAACCTTCTGATAATGTCAGATAATAATAACTACTTTCCTTTGAGTATTTCTTCCAGTTTAATCAATTCATCACGCAACTGCGCAGCTTCAAGAAATTCCAGTTTTTTAGCAGCCTCCTGCATAGATTTTTTCGTTTTAGCAATGGCTTTTTCCAGTGCAGATTTCGACATATACTGAACTACAGGATCGGCAGCAATGCTCTTTGAATTTTCCGGCTCTATATAAGCCATCGGTTCAGCTTTACTAAACGAGTTACGCTCTCCTTTGACGATAGCTGTCGGGGTGATTCCATGCGCTTCGTTGTACGCCAATTGCTTTTCACGTCGGCGATTGGTTTCCGAAATTGTTTTCTGCATACTGTCGGTAATCTTATCGGCGTACATAATCACCCTGCCATTCAGGTTACGCGCAGCACGACCGGCTGTCTGAGTCAAAGAACGATGCGAACGCAGAAATCCTTCTTTATCAGCATCCAGAATTGCCACTAACGACACTTCTGGCAAATCTAATCCTTCACGCAACAGATTCACTCCGATTAATACATCGTACACACCGCGGCGTAAATCTTCCATAATCTTAACCCGGTCCAGCGTATCCACATCGGAGTGAATATAATTACATTGCACGCCCATTTTGCCTAAGTAATCTGTCAGCTCTTCTGCCATACGCTTGGTGAGGGTAGTTACGAGCGTGCGCTCATTCTTTTCCGTTCGTACGGTGATTTCTTCGAGCAAATCATCAATCTGATTAAGACTTGGACGTACATCAATAATAGGATCAAGCAGTCCTGTGGGACGGATAAGCTGATCTATCACTATTCCCTGACTTTTTTCCAGTTCATAATCGGCCGGAGTAGCACTAACATAAATAGTCTGCGGTGCCAGTTCCTCAAATTCTTCGAATTTCAAGGGGCGATTATCCTTTGCCGAAGGCAGACGAAAACCATAATCCACCAGGTTCTGCTTGCGGGCAGAATCGCCCCCGAACATAGCCCGAATCTGAGAAATCGACACGTGGCTTTCGTCAATAACCATCAGGAAATCTTTGGGGAAATAATCCAACAGACAGAACGGACGACTACCGGCTTCTCTGCCATCGAAATATCGGGAATAATTCTCTATACCAGAGCAATAACCGAGTTCTTTTATCATCTCGATATCATAATTTACCCGCTCATAAATGCGTTTAGCTTCGTAATGCTTGCCTATGGACCGGAAATAATCTACCTGCTTAGCCATGTCTATTTCTATCAACTGAATAGCCGCAGCCAATCGCTCCTTAGTAGTAACAAAAATGCTGGCCGGATAAATTTTATAGCTGTCAAAAGATTCCTGTACATTAAATGTCAATGGATCTACAGTCTGAATATCTTCAATTTCGTCACCCCAAAAAACTACACGCAGCACAAAATCGGCATAGGCTAAAAATATGTCTACTGTATCACCTTTCACCCTGAAATTTCCCCGGTTCAGCTCAATTTCATTGCGGGTATAAAGACTATCCACCAATGTACGCAGGAAATCATTCCGTACTACCTTCTGACCCCGGTAAATATCAATCACATTACTATTAAAATCGTCGGGATTACCCATACCGTAAATACACGATACGGACGAAACCACGAGCACATCCCTCCTACCCGACAACAAAGCCGAAGTAGTAGCCAACCGTAGTTTCTCTATTTCCTGATTAATAGCCAGATCCTTTTCGATATAAGTATCACTTACGGGCAGATAGGCTTCCGGTTGGTAATAATCGTAGTACGATACGAAATATTCAACCGCATTATCGGGAAAGAAGTTTTTGAATTCGCTGTAAAGCTGAGCCGCCAGCGTTTTATTATGACTCAACACCAGCGTGGGTCGTTGAATCTGCTCCACCACATTGGCAATGGAAAATGTTTTACCTGAACCGGTTACACCCAGTAAGGTTTGAAAAGGGATATCCGCATTAAGCCCTTCCACCAGTTGTCTGATAGCTTCAGGTTGATCGCCCGTAGGTCGAAACGGAGAAATAAGTTTAAAAGGCATTTACTATTTTTTATTTGGCAGCTTTGGCACTGCCCATTACATTCCGTTTTATTATTTGTATATTCATAAAACCGGAATTACTGTCACGAAGTTCACAGTCAATCACTATTATTCTTCAACCGGCATTATAGCCCAAAGTATCAGGTATAGGAAAAAACCGGGAAATCCCGCTGTGAAAACAGACAAAGAAACATAAGCCACACGAACCAACGTTAGGTCCCAACCTAAATAATTGGCAATACCACCACAAACTCCTGCAAGAATTTTGTCTTTCGAACGTCTGAGTACTTTATCCATAATTTATATGTATTAATGATTTATCTGCAAAGAAACAAAAAAAGGAGCAAATCAGATGACACATATCAAAAAAAATGTTTCTACTTTTGTGGTTGCTGAAAATGTAAAAAATATGTACATCACATTCAAGTAAAATGGTAACAACCTGTAAGAACTGTAACAAAAAATTCATAGGGCATTATTGTAATTATTGTGGACAGCCTGCCAACACACACGATATAAACTTCAAATACCTGTGGCACGAACTACAACATGGCATTTTTCATATCGACAAGGGAATAATTCATACCAGCAAAGAACTGTTTACCCGACCCGGGCATACTATCAAGGAATACATCTCGGGCAAAAGAGTGAAACACTTCAAGCCTGTGGCATACATTATTATTTTATCAACAATTTATGTGTTACTTGCACATTTACTGCACGTGAAGACAAATTTTGATAAAATGTCCGTAGTGCTCGATGGAAACAATAAGGCGCAAGCAAATGAAATTGTGCATTTAATAAACAGCTCAGTCAAATGGCTACAGGAACACTATGCCTACACCCTGCTAATGCTGCTTCCGGTTATTTCGCTTGCTAGCTATTTGGCGTTTCGAAAAAGCCGTTACAATTACATTCAACACCTCGTACTCAACTGCTACATTGCCGGACAACGAATGATTGTTTTCATTCTGTTTCTACCCATTATAGCCTTGTGCAGCAGTAACGAAGCTGTATCTGTTGTCGAAAATATTGAAACATTGATTTGGGTTTCGTTGATGACATGGACTTACATTCAGTTTTTCGACAACAACAAAATTCTAAAAAATATCCGACTAACTATTATTAGTTATGTACTCTTTGGGATCTTGTTCTTAGTTTTGTTGATTATTGCAATACTGACAGTGGCTTTATTTGTCAGATAATAACCCTATCTATAAAATAGCATTCATAAATGAACAACGAACAAATTATTGCTCAAACCGCAGAACACATAAGATTAAAGCTTGAAGGTGAAGGTTCGGGACACGATTGGTGGCATGTGTATCGCGTATGGAAAAATGCCATTCACATTGGGAAACAGGAAAAAGCAGATTTGTTTGTAATTGAACTAGCCGCTTTACTACACGACATAGCCGATTGGAAATTTCATGATGGGAATGAAGATATCGGTCCTCAGCTTGCCCGCGAATGGTTGGAAACCCTTTCTGTCGAAGAAAGTATTATCGCACATGTTTGTCGAATTATCCGGGCTATCTCATTCAAAGGAGCCGGTGTGAAAAATACCATGGATAGTCCCGAAGGCCTTATTGTACAGGATGCCGACCGCCTAGATGCTATGGGTGCAATAGGAATAGCCCGGACATTTGCTTATGGAGGAAGCAAGCATCGCGAAATGTACAATCCGACGGTAAATCCACAGCTTCATACTTCATTCGAGCAGTATAAAAACAGCGAAGGAACAACCATAAACCATTTTTACGAGAAATTATTACTTCTGAAAGATTTGATGAATACTCCTACAGCCCGAAAAATTGCTGAAGGCCGACATAAGTATATGCAAGAATTCCTGCAGCAATTCTTTCTGGAATGGGAAGGGAAAGAATGAAACGCTGAACTTCCTCTACCTGCCTGCCTGTGTAATATAATTCAGCAGTTCGTCATTAAACTCATCATTTTCAAGCAAATCTTCCATATTCAGATGCAACCGGAACCTCCAGCTATTCATCGAATTAGATGGCACATTTATACGTTCATCATGCGGATTCGGTCGGCGGACTGAGTCTGAAATACTCAACAAATCCTGCATCTGAAAAATACTCCACATGGCCGGTGAATATAAGTGCTGTAAAATTATATCGCGACAAATCCACCACTCACAGTAGTAAGGAGCTTCGCCCCAATGTCCCAGTTGTGAGTTATAAAAACGTTGTGTTACGCCACGATCTTCTTCCCACCAACCGCGTATAGTGCTCATGTCGTGTGTCGAAGGCGTTACTACCGACAGATAAGGGGCATCATCAGGGTGAAAAAATTCTATTTTATTTGATTTCGGTGCACGCTGCACTTCCAGGCTTAAAATACCCAACTCTTTCATGGCAGTTGTCACACACGGTGTCATCATGCCCAAATCCTCACCGCAAATAAGCATATTGGTAGCCCGCTTTAGCGCAGGAAGCTTTTCCATGCCGGATTTATACCAGTTATTATCCTGCCGTCTGTAAAAATAATCTACATACAGTTCACGTATCCTATCCTGCGTGTAATAATCCAACTCTCTGAAGGTAGATAAAGATTCCATACCAAAACGTGGATAAAACTGAGTTCCGTTGCTTCCTTCAACTTCAAAAAACAATACATTTGAAATCAGGTCGAACAAGCCCCATTTAATTCTGTCGGAAATCTCCCCGGCCTGATGTAATTTTTCTACCGTCAACTGACTCAAGAAGTTTTCTTTCAAGCGAAGCACCCAACCATCTTCTATTTGCAAACAATTGGCTTTTACCCACGGCACATCTTCGCCGAATAAATCCCACAAAATAGAATCGGTAATATAAGGTTTGCAAAAACGATTATAGTCAAACCACAGACCTTTCTCAGCAAATTCATTGATATGAATAGGAATAGAAGGATTCAAGTGCCCCATAATTCCCTCCACCTGACTGACAGGAATCTGCCAGATGCGGAAAAATCCAAGTATATGATCGATACGAAACGTATCAAAATAATTGGACATTTGAGAAAACCGCTTCTTCCACCAATCAAATCCGGTGTGTTCAATTTCTTTCCAGTTGTAAGTCGGTAATTCCCAGTTTTGACCTTTGATGGCAAACATATCGGGTGGGGCACCGGCTTGCATATGCATATGAAACAATTCAGGAGAAACCCAGGTATCTACGCTGTTTCGGTTCACTCCTATAGGTATATCTCCCTTCAGCACTACTCCATGTTGGTGAGCATAGGCAGCAGCTTCCGAAAGTTGTTTGTGCAAATGATACTGAATAAAATAATTGACAGCAATATCGTCGAAATGAGGTTGATTGACTGAGGAAAATTCGTCTATTTTAGTACGGTCATAACCGGCAAATTCCTGCCATGCTCGATAATCGGGAGTGCCGAATTTATCGCGCAACACACAATAGGCGGCATAGGGTACGAGCCAGTATTCATTTTCGACAAAAAAAGTTTTGAATTCCTTATCCGCCAGAAATGACTCTTTGTTTTGTAGATATAATTCTTTGGCATACCTCAGTTTATAACTAATCACATCCATAAATGCGATTAATTCCTTCGCGTTCACTTCGGCTTGTTTGGTACTATATTCTGCATGAAGCGGATGGCTATCTGGCAGTTTGCCCATGGCTGGAAGGTTCAAAAACAGCGGATTCAGCGCAAAAGCTGAAATGGCCGCATAAGGAAGCACATCGGCGTCGGTATGAGTGCCGATTGTATCGTTGAGCGGAAGAACCTGAATGAGTTTCAGACCAACCCTTGCAGCCCAGTCCACCAACAATTTAATATCGCCGAAATCGCCTACTCCAAAGCTTTCTCTGGTTCTGATACTGAAAACAGGCAACCCCACTCCTGCTCCCTTCCACGACTGATTCGGGAAGCGGGTAAAACCATCCGAAAGTATCACCAGACTTTTTTTAGATTTGCCTATCGGGGCAGTGCGATCCGCACCGGTTTCGAAGTGCCGGAATTGATGATCTTCCAGATCATATACACCGTATTTGTAGTGAACGTCAGATTTTTCATTACTCAGATCGATTCCAACAGTCCACCAATTATTCTTTTCCCTGCTCAGTATAACAGGCTTATTAGTAGACCAACTCCCCAGCGCCCGACAGTCACCTATCAGACAGATAGCTTCATTATTTTTCAATACAGGCATTTTTACTTTAAAAAGATGCGTATATATATCTGCCTGTTTCAAGCTTGATTCAGAAAGTTGTTGCTTCAGCAATACTTGCTGGAATGGCGCAGTAAGAAATACATTTTCGGTACTTCCGGCGGCATTCCACTTATCAAAGCAATGAACCGTATCAGTTTTCGACGGTTGAATATTGATAACCCTATCATCGCCCCATTCCTCAACAAATTGCCCTGTTTCGTCGTTAAACAAAATATACTTGTAAGTCAGTTCGAAGCTTTCGGTGTTTGGTATCTCTATTTCGCCCGACCAATCTTCATTGTGTTGAAAATTGAGTGGCAGTGCTTTTGTTTTATCGTTATCTCCCAATTCAGGAATATTTCCGGTAACCAAAAGCCGTTGCCCCCAGCGGGTAAAAAAAGGTATATTGAAGTGAATTCTCATAGATATTTGAATTATAGATAATTAGGCTGTGCATTTTTAAACACGAACAAAAATAGTGTTATTTTCAGCAGCTCTATTTTAGGGTGCTTGTAAAAACGGCGAAATTTGATTACAAACGTTTGCAGTAAATAGTCTTATTGAAAAAGCGGATAATCACATTTACTACCCGAACAAACAAATCAACAGAAGTAAAATTCTTTATCTACCGATATTTATTCATAAAATTTGATCCTTAGAACGAAAGGATAGGTAAATGAATTTAATCCTAATAAATATTCATTGCTATTTTAATCAAGATTTCGCATCTTTTTTATAATTATATTCAGTACTTTTGCAAAAAATTTCTCGAAAACTAAATTTCACATCAATCCATGTCAGCACCCACTTCACCTTTTAAAGTATTTTCAGGTACTAACAGCCGTTATCTTGCCGAAAAAATCTGTCAAAGCCTAGATTGCCCACTCGGGAATATGAAAATTCAACATTTCTCGGATGGTGAATTTTCTGTTTCATACGAAGAATCAATCCGTGGTCAGTACATTTATCTGGTACAATCCACATTTCCCAATTCCGATAATCTGATGGAATTGCTCTTAATGATTGATGCTGCCAAACGTGCTTCAGCGTATAAAATCATTGCTGTAATTCCTTATTTCGGATGGGCACGTCAGGATCGCAAGGACAAACCCCGCGTTTCGATTGGCGCAAAACTTATCGCCGACATGCTGGGTGTAGCCGGTATCGACCGTTTAATCACCATGGATTTACATGCCGATCAGATTCAGGGATTTTTCGATATTCCTGTTGATCATCTTTATGCATCAACTATTTTCGTACCTTATATAAAGTCGCTGAAACTAAAGAATCTGGTAATAGCTTCGCCCGATGTGGGTGGATCGAAACGTGCCGGTTCATACTCCAAGTACCTGGGCGTACCCATGGTAATTTGCTACAAAACACGCGAAAGAGCCAACGTGGTAGGCGAAATGACCATTATTGGTGAAGTATATGGCAAAGACGTAATTATTACCGATGATATGGTGGACACTGCCGGAACGCTTTGCAAAGCAGCAGATTTGATGATGAGCAAGGGAGCCCGAAGCGTACGTGCCATTGTTTCGCACGGTGTAATGTCCGGCGAGGCATCTGAAAAAGTTATGCAATCGGCTCTGACCGAAATTGCTTTTACTGATTCAATTCCTTTTGAACCGATTAACTGTCCGAAGGCTAAGATTCTTACTATCTCTAAAATGTTTGCCGATACCATATTCCGCGTTCAGGAGAACAAATCAATCAGCGAACAATACCTCTTATAATTTGCTGTATTCAGCAAAATAAAAAAGAAACTCCTGAATCAGTACGATTCAGGAGTTTCTTTTTTATAATATCTACACGAAGCGTTTATCGTTTAGCATTTTTGCGGGCATGACTGTGTTTGCGACCGTAAGTGAAGTAAATAACAAAACCAATCAGCATCCATACAATCAAACGAATCCATGTATCGCCCGGCAACGAAGCCATTTGGGCTAAACAAACTATGGCTCCCAGAATAGGCACGAAGGGAACCCACGGAGTTCTGAAACCACGTACAGCATCCGGCTCTGACTTGCGCAAAAGAATTATTCCGATAGATACAATTACAAACGCAAGCAAGGTACCGATAGAAACCATTTCGCCCAACAAACCGATAGGGAAAAGTCCGGCAAATAAAGCCGCAAAACTACCCGTAACAATAGTAGTGATATGAGGCGTTTTGAATTTTGAGTGCGTTTTGGCAAAGCTTTTCCACAACAGCCCATCAGAAGCCATGGTAAAGAATACGCGCGACTGACCCAACAACAATACAAGCACCACTGAACTTAAACCGGCTATTGCCCCTATTTTTATAATGGGGCGCAACCATGCCAGACTCGGACCTGCACTATTTATAGCCAATGCAATAGGAGCTTCTACATTCAGGTACTTGTAATTCAAAATTCCGGTCAGCACCAAACTAACGGCTATGTACAAGACGGTACAAATCAGCAGCGAGAAAAGAATGCCACGCGGCACATCGCGCTTGGGGTTAATGGCTTCCTGCGAAGTGGTAGAAACTGCATCGAAACCCACATAGGCAAAGAAAACAACAGCAGCAGCTGTCAGCACACCTGACCATCCAAAACGACCAGAATCAGCGGCAAGATATTTTGTGAAACCTAAAAATTCAAAGTTCGACCAGTCATAGTGTCTAATATCATGTGTATTAAATGGTATAAATGGATGCCAGTTACCAACATTGATATGCGAAATACCAAACCCGATAAAAAGCAAAATAACGGTCACTTTCACCAAAACAATGATATTATTGAACTTGGCCGACTCTTTAATACCGATAACTAACAAAGTAGTCATAATAGCTACAATAAATACGGCAGGAAAGTTGATAAAAGCTCCCGAACTATGCCAACCGGTATGATCGAAGATAAACGGACTTTGGCACATGACCGATGGCATTACAATTCCAAAATCGGCCAGAAAGCTGGTAACATAACCGGCCCAGCCCACTGCCACGGTAGCAGATCCGAAAAGATACTCCAGAATAAGATCCCAACCAATAATCCAGGCAATAAACTCACCCATAGTGGCATAACCATAAGTATATGCACTTCCCGAAACTGGAATCATAGAGGCAAATTCTGCATAACAAAGCCCCGCCAACAAGCACCCAAACGCCGAAATAATAAAAGACAGTGCCACAGCAGGTCCGGCATGCAGCGCAGCAGCAGTACCCGTAAGCACAAAAATACCTGCACCGATTACGCACCCTACCCCCAACAAGGTCAGATTCAGTGCACTTAAATGTCTTTTCAGTGAGTTGTGGTCACCATCTGCTTGTAGTTCGAGCTCAGCAAGCGTCTTTCGAATAAATAAGTCTTTAAACATAAATATAAATGGTTTTTGCAGAAGTCAAAAGTCAATTTGATAGAGATTGTTCTATTCTGCTTAATAATTGATTTGTTTTGGCGCAAAAATAAGAAAATTAATCCATCCTTTTGCATGAAAATAGAATTTTAGTCGCATTTTGATTCACTTTATAAAAAGCTGGAGCGGCGCTCTGAAAACACTTGACTGCTAAAGCTAATATTAAGTTGGATTCTTTGAGTTTCTAAAGCCTTGGATTTATTACTGTTGGAACATTAATATCAGGATTCCTGATAAGGAATCAATGTAAATAGCCGCCGGTAAAACCCGTTGATGAGAATCAAAATCGGTTTCTTTTTCGGGCAACGCTGTGTTTCCGGCCGTAACCGAAGTAGATAACAAAGCCGATAGCCATCCAGATGATGAGTCTCAACCACGTATCGGTGGGCAAAGCCAACATCTGGATAAAACAAACCAGAGCACCCAACACGGGCACAAACGGCACCCACGGAGTTTTGAAAGCGCGTGGAGCATCGGGCTCTGTTTTACGCAAAATGAGTATGCCGATACACACTATGGCAAAAGCCAGCAGCGTACCGATCGACACCAGTTCGCCCAGCAGACCGATAGGAAAAATACCCGCCATCAGCGCGGTGAAAAAACCGGTGAGCAGCGTAGAGTAATGCGGTGTTTTAAACTTCGAATGTGTTTTTGCAAAACATTTCCAGAGCAATCCGTCGTGAGCCATGGAGAAGAATATGCGGGTTTGTCCGAGCAACGTAACCAAAATTACCGAACTCAGCCCGGCAATGGTACCAATCTTAATGATCGGGCTAAGCCATCTGAGCCCCTGCCCGCCCCTGTCGATAGCCAGCGCAATGGGTGCAGCAACATTCAGCTCCTTGTAATTCACCATGCCGGTGAGCACAAAGCTTACACCCACATACAAAACGGTGCACACCAGCAACGAAAGCAGGATGCTCAACGGCAAATCGCGCTTGGGGTTGATGGCTTCCTGCGAAGTGGTGGATACGGCATCGAAACCTATGTAGGCAAAGAAAATCACCCCCGAACCGGTTAATATGCCCGACCAACCGTAGTGACCCCATGTGCCCGTGTTCTGAGGGATAAACGGAGTCCAGTTTTCAGGATGAATATGCGACAGCCCGAAACCAATAAAAAGCAACACCACCACAACTTTGATAACCACCGTGATATTATTAAACCGCACCGTTTCCCGGATGCCCACCACCAGCAACGCCGTGAGCAACACCACAATAAAAACGGCCGGAAAATTGATAAAAGCCCCGGTGACGTGCCACCCTGCCTGATCATATTCAAACGGCGACTGTGCCATCGAAGCCGGCAGGTAAATACCGAAATCGGCCAGAAAACTCAGCATATAACCCGACCATCCCACCGCAACGGTAGCCGTACTAAACAAGTATTCGAGCACCAAATCCCAACCGATAATCCACGCCATAAGTTCACCCATGGTGGCATAGCTGTAGGTATAAGCACTGCCCGACAACGGAATCATGGCAGCAAACTCGGCATAACACAGCCCCGCCAACAGGCACCCGAAAGCCGATAAGATAAACGAAAGGATAATGGCCGGACCGGCATGCATCTGAGCCGCCGTGCCCGTAAGCACAAAAATACCCGCACCAATCACACTCCCTATGCCCAACAGCGTCAGGTTCATAAGTCCCAGGTGGCGTTTCAGCCCGTGTTTATTGCTGTTGGCCTCCTCGTCCAGCTGAGCAAGCGTCTTTTTTATAAATAAGTCTTTTATCATCGGCGCAGTTTTTTCATTTTGAAAGCGTATTCAGCCATTAGCTGACATTTTTAAAACAGAAGTTGCAAAAATAGTATTTTATTCTGTATTATTTCAACAAAGCTTTACGAACAAAAAATCGAAATACCGTATCAAAAATATCCATTAAACTTCAGAATTAATAATTTTTAACTGATTTGAAAATGCAGTATTCATGGGCTTTTAGTAAAATATATCAGCTAGTTGAGCGGAAAACTGGAAATATTTTCTTTGTTATTATTGCATAATTAATACAATAAATATATCTTCGCTATGTGAAATTATAACGACTTATCGCCCTGTTTTTGCTTTCTAAGCACACAAAGTTTTATCCGGATTTTTAAAACGTATTATTTTATTCTCAAAACTTAAATACTAATTTTTAAAAATTTAGCCCATGGCACAAAATCTTATTTCAGCGTCATTGTCTGCTGAGGAAGCAGCCCAAGTACAACAAAGTTTAACGACTGCAAAAGAAGGTCTTAATTTTTTGTTGAGTTTACTAACAGACGATACGAAAGGTCTGTTTAAAATTGGTCCTAATTTCCTTCCCTTTGTGGAAGATGCGTTTCAGACCGTAAGTACCCATCCTGAAATTCTTTCGGGCGTATTCAACAAAGAGGAATTTCTGAAAGATTATGCTTTGTTAAGCTCACTTACTCCTATTCTGAATCAAATCAACGAATTGCAGGAAAGTGTAAAGAAAACGTACACAGCTGTAGGTAGCGACACCCTGGTGGCCGGACTGGAAGTTTACGCAGCTGTAAAACAAAACAAGGACAAAGTTCCGGGACTTAGTGTTACAGCCGACAGGATGGCACAGTACTTCAAAAAGACAAAAACCAAAGCAGAAGACAAAACTGCTGCAAAGTAATCGCTTTTACTCCTTATCGATAGGGCTTCATACGGTATGAAGCCCTTTCTTTTTAGTCATTAGCAAGCTACTCCCTCTCCCGAGAGACTTCAAGTTGCTAATTATAGAAACCCAACCGCTAATTAGTGGAAAATAGTTACTAATTAGCAATACAAAGCTTCTCTGGAGCGACTTCGACCTGCTAATTAGTGGCAACAAGTCGCTAATTAGCGACTGAAAGTTACTCCGGAGCGACTCCGACCCGCCAATTAGTGGCATCGGATCGCTAATTAGTGACTGCAACCGACTCTGGAGTAGCAGCAAACTGCTAATTAGTGGCAAGGAATCACTAATTAGCGACTAGAAGCCGCAGCAAAGGCATAACTCGCACACCCAAGCTCTCTTGTTCACTAACACTATAGTTTTCTTGATGACGATTTCCCCAACAACGCAACAAAAGTTGTTGGGGAAATTTATTTTCTGCCAAAAGCAGGGCAAATCAAAATAAAGCAAACCGCGTCTTGTTAATTAAAAAATACTTGCTATCTTTGGGTTTTGAAATCCAAAGATAAATAAGTTGTGCTATTTCATATATCTGTTTTTGAGTTCACATATATACGTGTTAGCAGTAATTTTAGAAAAAAAAAGAGAGCGCAGGACTTAAATCATTATAGTGAAAAAGCTGAAACGAAATATTAGCGAATGAAGAAACAATTAGAAAGTATTTATAGAAATGCGGTAATTGAAGCATTGGACTATTTACAAAAGTACATTGAGGAAGCCAATGAAAAAAAATACTGGTGGGACATAGAGAAATACTCAGACTATCCAACAATGGATTATTTTGATTCGGGGCTACCTCGCTTTAGTCTATATGGAGCTGACAAAATAGATTATTCACAAATTTTACACAAAGATTCTGCTTGTGAAAACTTTAAGTCGTGGATAGACTATTATAATTATGTATGCTCATCAGAAGCTTTAATTGAATTCTATGGTAAACAGTATTTTGATGATTCCTTAATGGAAATATGGAAGAAAGTCTATACTTTTTATCAATTATCACATTTTGCATGTAGACACATTTACTTGAATGAGAATAAAATTAGTTTTAATGAGAATATTTTTACTGTTCAATATGAAAAGTGGTATAAAACAATAAGTGAGAAAAAACTAACTATCGATTTTTACATCCCAATTCTATTAACAACATTCGACTTTGAAGAAGCAAGAATATCGGAAAACATCTTTATCCAAAAAATGGATGAAAAACTTCAATTATCTAGGAACCAAAAAGTATCATATATCGATTCTTCTAAGGAAACTGTAGCTAGTGCTGCGACACATGCTTTAGTGCTTACCAATTGGGTTGTTGACAATTCTAATTGTTCTAATAGGGAAAAAATTTTAAATGAACTTAATTCTTACAACCAAATAATTGATATAGTGGAGACGTTTTTCTCTATTTTTAGAGTTAAGACAGGTGTTTATTCGGGCTTTTCTCAAATAGTTGGTATTGCTAAAGACTGGGAAGATAATGCCAAAGCAGATTTATATCAAACATATGTTGTTTCGACAAGAAAATATCCAGATTTCTTTGATAATTATGGTTGGCTAAACAAACCTCAAACAAGTAGCCTTGAAGATGTGGCGAAGATCTCGGATTATTATTCGAAAGTAAGTGGATTAAAACAAAATAGAACAAAGTTAGCACTTTCGAGATTGAATACTGCATATTTACGAAGTCGTGAGGAAGATACAATTTTAGATATAACTATTGCCTTTGAGACTGTTTTGACTCATGATGTTCAAACTGAAATAACTTACCGTTTAGCTTCTCGTGTAGCAGCTTTGTGCTCAGTTCGTCCATTTAAAGATTTCTCACAATTTCAAGTTTTTGAGTTCTGTAAGAAAATTTATTCTTATAGAAGTGCTGTTGTTCATGGAGATCAGAAAAAAATTGGAAAAACAAAGATGATAAAGACTCATGAAAATAACGAAATAGAAACAATTAGCATTTCCATTGAATTATTGAGACATGTAATAGGAATTTTAATCGACTATCCAGATTTTAACGACCCAATTGCAATCGACAAACTAAAATTTAAAAACTAAACATTTCCGGTAAAGAAACCGATGCATAGAACAAACATAGAACCTTGTCCTCGCGGATATATAACCATTACTTGTTTGCACAAAGGTGCGTGCTGGTCGGTGGGAACCAACGGTCAGCATAGCTAATTGCAATCCCACCTTTTTGTACTATGAGGATTTTAAATCCGATAGACAAATTGTTCTATTTTAAAGAACGGATTGCAAATCCTAAGAATACAAAAAGTTGGGATTAAAAGAAAATCCCAACAACCAGTCTTAAATATTCTGCAAACAATAAGATAGATATATCCGGAGGGACGGGGTACACAAATGTTAGCAGTAATTGTTGCAAAATAAAATCTAAAAATGAGACAAAATATATGAGACTTTTTTTAATATTTCTTTTATTTTTCTTGAGTGAGTATGTTCTTCGAACCTTTGTAGATCCATATAAGTACCATACTACAGGACTTTTTCTAGAATTTTTGCCATTAATTGTTGCAACAGTTTTAGGTGGACTTATTTATGTGAAAGTTATAATTCATGGGCATTTAAAAAGAACTTATTTTAAATTAGTTGGAGTCTCAATCGGAGGATTATTAGCGATTAAAATAACTCTTTACATTCAATGGTATTGGTTTATTGCTCCTGAATATCGTAAGATTCCGGGCGATATGGCAGAAGGATTGGGGTATGAAGTCTTTTTCTTTATTCTTGGGACTTTTGTGATTTTAGTTTCTTATTTACCAGTTATCCTAACTTTAAATCATTATCAAAAAAAGTAGACTATTTATAAGATATAACAACTAGAGCTAACACACTTCTCTCCGCTCCCGCGCGATTGTATCGCGTGGTTAAATAAAAACAAAAACCAACAAATAAATCGCATGAAACTATTATCAACCATCTTTCTATTCTTCCTGGCTTTACAGCTGCAAGCTCAATTAATTAATGGAAAAGTCATTGATTCTTCAAGTGAGAAACCATTAGAATATGTCA
>Ga0302215_10001166_pt1 | contig 19024 bp, 23 predicted proteins | sample II_Fen_N3_1_FD_194580 | JGI IMG/M metagenome (GOLD analysis project Ga0302215, IMG submission 194580) | Peat permafrost microbial communities from Stordalen Mire near Abisko, Sweden - II_Fen_N3_1 | ecosystem: Environmental > Terrestrial > Soil > Wetlands > Permafrost | place: Sweden: Abisko...
TCCTGCAGCAATTTTGATATGTTTTTTTGCGCTGGCTTTTACTTGTTTTTGCTTTTCAACGTCTTCTTTTTTCTCTTTGTTTAAATTCGCAATGTTATTAAAATCAGCTTGTTTAAACAATTTCAAGGTGAATAGGTTTTTAACGTAGCTTAGAGAGTACTCAGCAAGAGGGATTGCAAGTGTAGCCGTTGCTATTGCCGCTTTAATAGGCATAAGCTTCTTGTTGTCCGGTCCTTCTTTTATAAGGTCTTCAGCTGTTGTTGTCACGCCTTTTTTGATTGTTTCAGAAAGCGATTTTGTGAAAAATTTGTTTGTGAAAAGTTTGCTCGCCAAAGTCCCCACCAATACAGGTAAGATGTAAACGACCACATTTTCTGTACATTCAAGGAATGTTTTTTCTGTGAAATCTACCAAACCTCTTGCGAAAACCGCTTTTGGCAACCAATTTGTCAACATTTCTTGACCTAATCTCACGGTAGCAAGGCTTCCGTCTGCCTCTTTTAGGTTAATATAACTCGCAGCAGCACGCATGCCGCTAGGCATTTTTTTAGTATATGTTTGTGTATTCTGGGGGATATTTACTTTCATTTGAATTTCCTTTGTGTCAATAAAACTTTAACTCGGCGTCTGATTCTAATCTCAGACAAAAAAATAGTCCGCAAACAAAGTGCAGACTATTTTTTAATTTTGTTTAAACTTTTATTTAACGCCAACAAAACTCGCCCGCACTGATCTGCAAGCTCCACCAATTGTTCAATTTGTTTTGTTGTTGGATATTCATAATTTCCTTTTTGTGGCATATTCACTAAGCTGCTTTCATTTTATCTATAAAAAATCCATTTGTCAATGGTATCTGCAGGTATAAAGTGGCCTAAATTATTTAATTGCTATGGTTGTAGTAATTGTTACAATTTATTTACTTAAAGGGCATTTTTAAGCGCTTTTTTCATATAATGTCAAAAAGGAGGAATCACCATGACAAAAACACGCGCCGTAAACTCAGCTCAATCAATTATATTTTTAGCAGTTTCAGGACTTAAAAAGAAAGATTCTAATCATTATTTCAAATATATAGTCAGAGAATTGAAACAAAATCCAAATGACACATACGAAAAATTGGGTCAAGCAGTTCAACATATGGATAACCATCAAATCGAAACATTGAACAAAAACCTTAAGGGGCTTCCGTTCTTTAAGCTTCGCAGCTTTGCAGATGGCATGGCTATCTCCAAAAAAATCCAAAAAACAACAACTCCAGAGCAGATGAAATTGAACCAAAAACATTGGAAAGAAGACTATCCAAAATTTATGGACTTTTTACAAAATATTTGGACAAAATAGGTTATTTAAATTTTAGTTTGAAGATGTGGAGAATTTAGTTTTTTCACATCTTCTTTATTGCTTTCCAGTAGACCCGAATCCGCCTGCAGCGCGAGCGGTTTCAGAAAGACTTGTCACTACTTCGATTTTTGCCCTTTCAACTTTGGCAATAACCATTTGTGCAATTCTTTCGTTGGGTTGGATTGTATAAGTTTCGTTTGATAAATTTATAACAGGCACACAAACTTCGCCCCTGTAGTCTTCGTCGATAGTTCCGACGCAGTTTACAAGAGAAATTCCGTGCTTAATCGAAATCCCGGATCGCGGTCTCACTTGAGCTTCAAACCCTCTTTCGAGCTCGATTTTTAGCCCCGTAGGGATTAATTTTCTCTCCAAAGGCTTCAACTCCACAGGCGTATCAATAGCCGCGCACAAATCCATGCCAGCTGCCCCTTGCGTCTGATATTCAGGCAAGTAAGTGTTGTGAGCCAATTTTTCTATTTTTAAAGTTGTTGTGTGCATAAGATAATTTTAGCAAAAACAAGTTCAATCGTATTCTAATGTTTCAATATGTTTAACATCTTCGCAACTGCCCCAACTTTCATCATAATTTTTCATTTTAACAAAATTATCAAATGATGAAAATTCCCAATCTTTTACTGCTTTAACGTAGCCATGTTTGATAGGATTGTAATGAATATAATCAAGATGGTTATTTAAATCAGTTTCGTCTCTAATTGTGTGTTCAAAATAACGATTTTGCCAAATTTTTTGTTTTTTGCCGGACGGTAATCCTGTCGTGCTTTGATTATTCGCGTAGGGCGGAATTGCTATTCCGCCAGCATTAAATTTTTGAGTAAAATTATATTTTATTGCCCGAATTATTTTCGGATATTCTTCAATTTTTTCGGGGATGATAATTAAATGCATATGGTCAGGTAAAATCGCACAAGCAAATAAATCGAATTTGTAAGTGAGTATTGCGTGTTTGAAAGATTTGCGTAACAACTCGACATTGTCAATCAACAATGGCATTCGTTTATTTGTAACAACCGTTATAAAAACATAAGAATTTTCAATAAATAATCTTCTATAATTTGGCATGGAATTATTATATCATAATGGAGAAACAACAATTCGGTAAAATATGTTGTCGGCATAGCAATGCCGACCTACGAATTAAAATATTTTAATAATTAAAAATATACACATGCTTGTATATAGCACACAACCTAATAATCTAATAAGAGTAGATAATATGGTGAAATAATGTTGCTTAATCTCTTTTATAAAAAACATGCTGATCGTTGTAATTAGAGTAATTGATGTCGAAATAATATCTAATATTGCAACAAGAGATAATAAAACAACTATTATTTTTGCCAACAGCACCCAATGTAATACCTTAAAAACAACAAAGTAAAGAACAATAAATATTCCTGAGTAAAAAAATATATTCCCAGAAAAATCACTTGCCACTTTTGAGTACACTTTATAAGCCATTTCTTCATTAGATAAATCAGTAATCATCCAGAACTCCTTTTTAATTTTCCCTAAGTTGAAATCAACAGTAACGTAGGGTGGGATTGCTATCCCACCATCATTAACCAATCGTTTTTTTAATTTCTCCTAAAGCGTTATCGACAGCGTTCAAATCTGTCAAACCGCCTTGGGCGAATTGTGGTCGTCCGCCGCCTTTGCCGCCGCATTTTGCTGCGATTTCGCCAACGATTTTGCCCGCTTGAATCCCTTTTGCTACAAAGCTATCTGAAACTTTTGCAACGATAGTTGCGCCCGAGCCGTCAGGTTTTGGTGCAACAATTACGATAACCGAATCTCCGAGTTTTTGACCCAAGATTTCAACTCCGTCTTTGAGCGTGTTAGCGTCCATAGCGTCTAATTTTGAGATGAAAAGTTTTCCGCCTTCAATCGCTTCGGCATTCGATGCCAACGCGGAGAATTTCTGTTTGGCCAAAACGTGTTGAGCGTTAGCCAGTTCTTTTTGAACAGCTTTGTTTTCTTCTTGCAATTTTTCAACTCTGCCCACGACTTCTTCGTAAGGCGCTTTGAAAATAGCTGATAATTTATCCAACTCAGTCTCTTTTTTGTTTAAGAATTCAAGAGCCGTTGAGCCAACAACCGCTTCTATTCTTCTAGTCCCTGCCGCGATTGCGCTTTCAGAAACAATCTTAACCAAACGCAAGTCGCCGATGTTTTTGGCGTGTGTGCCAGCGCAGAATTCTTTTGAGATGTTTCCGACTGAAACAACTCTAACTTCGTCCTCGTATTTTTCGCCGAAAAGTGCGGTTGCGCCTGTCATTTGAGCTTCTTCGATACCCATGACTTTTGTGCAAACTTCAAGTTTTTCGCCAATCCAAGAATTGATTATGCTTTCGACTTTTTTCACTTCATCAGTGCTCACCGCTCTTGAGAATGAGAAATCGAAACGGGTTCTGCCTTCTTCCACTTGAGAGCCTGCTTGTTTTACTTCGTCACCCAAGACTTTTATCAATGCTGATTGAAGCAAGTGAGCGTTTGTGTGGTGAATTCTGATTTCTTCACGTCTAGCAGCGTCAATTTTTGCGGTTACAATGTCATTCATAAAGATTTCGCCGTTAATTACTTTACAGCGGTGAACAAAAAGGTGATTAACCTTGAAGGTGCATAAAACTTCCGCTTTGAACGTGTCGTTTTCCAAAAATCCGCTGTCGCCGACTTGTCCGCCGCACTCAGCGTAGAATGGAGTTTTGTCTAAGATTATATCAACAAACGAAGAGTCAACGACCCCTTTGTTTACGTCTTCAACTTTAGCAATAATCATTGCTTTGACTTCATTTTTTTCGTATCCGACAAATTCAGTCGAGCCGAATTCTTTTTCAATATCAACGTAGACCAAATCGTCAGTCAGGCTGATTTTTTGAGTTGCAGCCTTGGCACGTGCTTTTTGCTCCGCCATTTCAGCTTTAAACCCTTCAGTATCAACATTTAACCCATGTTCTTGAGCGATTTCAACCGTCAATTCCATAGGGAATCCGAAAGTGTCGTATAGTTTAAACGCATCAACGCCGGAAATATCTTTTTTCTCAGCAAGCAACTCTTCTAACAATTTGTACCCTCTGTCGAGTGTTTTGTTGAAGCGTTCTTCTTCTTTTTTGATAACGTCTTTGATTTTTGCTTGGTTTTTAATCAAATCAGGGTAAGCGCCGCCGTAGTTTTCGACTACAACGTCAACCAAATTGTGCAAGAACGGAAGTTCAAGCCCTAGCATTTTTCCGTGGCGTAGCGCTCGTCTTAAAATCATTCTTAAAACATAGCTTCTGCCTTCGTTTCCAGGAACAACGCCGTCGTTGATTAAGAAACTTACGCATCTGGCATGGTCTGTTATTATTCTTAGTGAAATATCTGTTTTATCGCTTTGTTTGTATTTGACGCCCGTCATTTTACAAACTTCGTTTAATATTGGGGTTAGCAAGTCTGTTTCGAACGTAGAAGTTTTGCCTTGAACAACCATGGTAATTCTTTCGAGCCCCATGCCGGTGTCGACGTTTTTCTTGTCTAGTGGCGAGTGGTTGCCTTCTTCGTCTTGGAAAGTGTCTGTGAACACGAGGTTCCAGATTTCGACCCATCTATCGCACTCGCAAGTGTCGATGCCGCAGTCGTCAGAACATTTTTTGTCTTCGCCAAGGTCGTAGTGGATTTCTGTGCAAGGTCCGCAAGAGCCGGTTGCGCCTGGTGGGCCCCAGAAGTTATCCTTTTTGCCTTTTCTTAAGACGCGTTCAGCCGGAACTCCGACTTTCTTGGTCCAAATATCGAACGCTTCATCGTCGTCTAGGTAAATTGTTACCCAAAGACGGTTTTTATCGAGTTTTAATTCTTCTGTTACGAATTCCCATGCCCAAGGAATAACTTCTTCTTTGAAGTAGTCGCCGAACGCGAAGTTCCCGAGCATTTCAAAGAAAGTGTGGTGGCGTGGGGTTCTTCCGACGTTTTCGATGTCAGAATCTTTACCGCCGGCACGAGCGCATTTTTGGCAAGAAGCCGCACGCGCAGGGTCGAACTTTGGTTGTTCCAAGCCAAGATATAGAGGCAAGAATTGTAGCATGCCTGCTGTTGTCAACAATACAGTCGGGTTATCAGGCACAAGGCTTGAGCTTTCGACGATTGTGTGGTTATGTTTTTTTTCGAAATAGTTTAAAAATTTTTCTCTGATTTGGTTTCCTGTTAGCATGTAGTCCTCATTTTTCTGCGCTTCTGTTATGTTGCGAGTGGCAAAGTTGTGAAGCAATCTAATAATTGTGGGATGTTTGGGCAAAGCCTAGCAATGACACAATAGAATTATATCGTAAACAGGTCAATTTTAAAAATATTTGTGAAATTTTTAAAAAACTGCCTTGCATGGTGAAATTTACATGGTAGGATTGTATGTAGGTTGGGTTTTCCAACCAAAGAAACAATTGAATAACAACGGAAACATAAAATATATGCCTTGGTAGCTCAGCTGGATAGAGCAACCGCCTTCTAAGCGGTAGGTCATTGGTTCGAATCCAATCCAGGGTATTTTATCTTTTTAATTATGGGAGTTATTATGTATAAAATTGGTCGTTTTTTAACAATTGGTTTAATTTTCGGATTTATAATAGTTCACCTTGTTTCAATGAATGTTTCAACTTTTGCTTCTGGTAACGACATTAAAGGAGCATTGTTCAGTATTGCACATAATATTTATAATATGACTGATGGTATAATATACGCAGGATGTATAATTGCCTTGGCAATATTATTTAGAGATTCTAAAAGTTAATCCTTTTTCGCTTTGGGGCTCAAAAAACAAACGGTTCAATCGGATAAACCGACACCCTCATCTGCAAAACTCGGACGTCCTGTCCTGCGTTTGCATCTGAGCTGAAATTCAATCCAGATTATTTAAATTAATTAGCGCCTTTTAATGTTCTTGAATGCATAGAACAATATTGCATATAACCATCACTTACATCACTAATAGCTCGACTTTCATATGTTGATTTCATCATATGCGGGGCTGTACATTCTGCATCATAAAAAATCGCCCCCGTTTGAATATATTTAATTTTATCAACACTACAGGGAGAGCCAGAGATGTTACAGTCATACTCAGTAACCATAACTGAATTTGACATGGTATTATTAACAACCACATTATCTGCATTTGCCAAAGAGAAACCCGACAAGGAAAATAAAATCATAGAAAGAAACAATTTTAATATAATATTTTTCATAGACACAATATATGTCATTCAAACATTAATGTCAAACATATTAAATTATATTGGAGTCGTTTGATCTTTCTGCAATTTATATTGTGCCAAACAAGTTGCCAAGTGATCCCGCTGAATCTTGAAATAACATCACCAATATGCATTCCTTTTGGCTCGTAGGGTGGGATACCTATCCCACCTATTACTAATAGGTTTGCGATTGAACAACAAAAAACAGGGGCTCCGAAATGGGTGCCCCTGTTTTTATAGAATTATTTTTTGTTAAAAATCATTCAGTGGAATTATGCTCTCAGGTGATTGAGACGTTGTGCTCATTCTTGCTTGAGGTCTTTGTCTGTTATTGGTTTGTCTTGGAGGGTTAGCCGATAGAGCTCTTGGACGTTGTCCATTGCTTCTGACAGCTCCTGCTCCGTCTACAAGTGCAATAAGAGTGTTGACTATATCTTTAACGTTAACAGCTTGCTCAGACAAAGCACATGATGCAGACGCGGCTTCTTCTGCCGTTTGAGCGTTTGAGCTCAAGACTATTTCCATCTGCGCGACCGCTTTATTGATTTGCTCCACGCCCTGCGCTTGTTCGTTAGTTGCAACGGAAATTTCATCAAGCAAATCGCTTACTTTTGTCGCTTGCTCGCCGATTGATTCTACAGACTCTCTTACGGCGTTTGCAATAACAACACTGCTGTCTGACAAACTAATATTGCTGTCAATAATAACTGCCGTATCTTTAGCCGCCTGAGCGCTTCTTTGCGCAAGGTTTCTGACTTCCTCTGCAACTACCGCGAAACCTTTACCCGCATCACCGGCTCTTGCTGCTTCAACTGCCGCATTAAGAGACAATATGTTGGTTTGGAATGCTATTTCGTCGATTACTTTCATAATCTTTGCTATTTGGTTGCTTGAGTTTTTAAGTTCTGTCATCGATGTTGACATTCTACCCATTTCAGAATTACTTTTTTCTGCATACTGTTTTGCTTGCTTCGCCAACGTAGCTGCTTGTAGGGTATTTTCACGGTTTTGGTGAACCATCGAAGAGGTTTCTTCCAATGTCGAGGAAGTTTCTTGAACTGACGCCGCCTGCTCTGAAGTTCCTTCAGCCAATTGTTGGCTTGCTGCCGCTACTTGCGAAGCTGCAGAAGATACTTCTTCGGTTCCTATATTTAAGCCGTCAATCGCTTGTTTGATAGGTTTTGTTATCATGTTTGAAATCATAAGCCCAAGCGATATTAATAAAGCAAAAGAAGAAAAAATAGTTGCTAATAAAACTACTGCTGAAGTTGTGGCATTCTTTTCGCTTTTAATGAATTTTTCATCAGCTGCTTTTACATTCATGTCACACAATCTCCCTAAAGAGGCATTATATGCCATAGCGTCTGGATAAGTTTCATTTTTATACGTGTTCCATGCCAAATCATTTTTGTTCGCCAGAGCAAGGTTCAAAGTCTTTGTTCTTGAGTTGAAATATTTTGCTTTTGCTTCTTTAAACACAGACAGCTCGGTTGTTTCTTCCGGAGAAAGTCCAGTTGCTTCATATGAGTTCAATAATTCTGTATTTTCACCAACCCTTTTATCTAGATCCGCTTTATAAGCTTGCATCTTTTGGGGATTCGTTTCTAAAATAATTGAAAGTAAATTGGTAGCATTTGCGTTAGCATTTACTCTCATCATGCTAAGCTCCTGGATAGGTTTTAGGTTGTCTTGATACATTAATTTTATTTCACTTGTAGATTTGCTGTTGTACAAAAAACCAGTTACTCCTACTACTGCGACAAAACATGCAGCAATAGCAATTAACACATACAACTTTTGATTAATTTTTAAATTCTTAAGCCATTCCATTTTAAACTCCTTCTTCTGTTTTTTTATCTAATAATTTAATTATTTCTTCTGTATGTAATACTTTTTCTATGTTTAAAAGCACTACCAGTTTACCCTTTACTTTTCCAATTCCGTTTATGAACCCTTCTTCGCTATGCGTACCATAATCAGGGGGGGCCTCGATTTCAGTTAGTGGAATGTCGAACACTTCAGATACAGTATCTACAATAATCCCTATCTGTTTATGTCTCCCATCTACAGAAACGTTAACGATAATTATACAAGTTTGTTTGTCGTAATCTTTTTCGGGCATTCCGAATTTCAACCTGAGATCCATAACCGGTATGACTTTGCCTCTTAGATTAATAACACCTTTAATATAAGCAGGAGTTTTTGGGATTGGTGTAATCTCCATCAACCCGTTAATATCCAAAACAGTTAGAATAGGTATTCCATAACTGGCTCCAGCCAACAAGAATACAAGGTGCTTGCCATCCTGTTTTACAACAGTAGCTTCACCCACTGACGAGGTTGCTTCCATAAATTCTCCAATCTTAACACTAAGCTATTAAACACTAAAAACCATTTTATTCTTCTTATTGACAGCATAGCAGTTTTATTTTTTTTTGCGAAAAAATAGTCTAATCGGATGAGAAGAGAATCCTTATTTGACTTTCTATTTCGCATTTGCCCAATTAGGCAAGTTAATGTATAATAAATTGGTTCAGGTCTGTTTAATAAAAAGCTTAGGAGTAATAAATGCAAGAAGAATCTTTTACTGTCAGTAAAAATATTCTTACTGATCAAGAATTAGAGATTTTAAGGCTTATTTCTTTGGGTAAAAGTAACACGGCAATTGCCGAAGAACTTGTTATAAGCGTACATACGGCAAAAGCATATGTTTGTTCTATTTTGCACAAGATGTCGGTGGATAACAGAGTCCAAGCGGCAGTCAAGGCTGTCAGAAAGGGCATATTTTAGTTTTTAACCGCTGACTGTTCTTTTTTTGCTTTATATTGCGTAAGGCAAAGTGCGAGTTGGTCTGGGCAGCTTGTTGGGTTTTCTCCGCAATTGATTCCGCTGAAGCGTTTGATTACTTCGTCAATATGCATACCTTTGAGTAACTGTTTTATCCCTTGAAGGTTTCCTTGGCATCCGCCCATAAATTCCGCCTCTTGGATTATGCCGTCGCAAATTGCCAATTGCATCATTTTGCAGCAAGTTCCGCTTGTTTTATATTCAATTATTTCCGTTTTGTTTTCTGTATTATTCATTCTAAATCTCCGTCTCAGTTTTCATCTTCTAATAATTTTATAACGATTTATGTGAAAAAGATAGTTATAATTACAAATTACTAATCGCATTTAAGTTTGATTCCCCAACCGAGGTCGTTGCAGTGAAGATAATCCATATTGTTGTTGTAAATTAACCAGGCAGTGCACGGCATGCCGTTTCCTCCATCTTTGTCTTTGCAATCACTCAAGAACCGAAATTGTGTGTCAGGTGGCGTGCCTGCAGGGACTATTCCGTACTTTGTGAGGTAAAAAAGAAAAGTATCAATTCCCCACTGGTTAGGTCGTTTAAACCCGTTCACGTCGACGTAATATATTCCGCAGGCATTCTGGAGTGACAAAGTGTCTCCCACAGGGGTTGAGCAGTCAGAAGTATACGAAAGCCCATATATCAGAGTTCCGTCTGCCAACATCAGTTTTGGACCTGCTGCGTCATCATAGACGCCAAGTCCGCCCCATGCCGCGGTCATATATTTGTAGTCAACCCCCGGAGGCCAGCAACCTTTGCTTCCGTCAAGACAGTTCTTTGTTACTTTCAAATATGGAAGAAGCGGACTGAGCATATGGTCCCCTGCCACAACATCCCATTGATCAGGTGACCCGTTATCGAGTTCTGCGAGTTTATAAGCTTGTGAAAGTACGGAATAAGTTTTTTTAAGCGCCACTACAGTAGCCTTTTCAGTCGAATTCTGCATAAGCGTTGGAATGGTCAAGGATGCAACAACGCCGATTATGCCAAGCGTTATCAGAACCTCTGCCAGCGTGAAGCCGGCATGAATGTATTTCAGTCCTTTTTTAAACATAAAAACTCCAAATCTATGCGGCTGATTTGTGTTTTTTTGCGTATCCATGTGCCACCGAATGAGTTGCCAATGCAGGGACAAGAAATATAAATATAAGTATCGTTTTTATCAATCCGACAAATCCTGCCCACAAATTGTAATATGCAGAGGCACTAATACCGAAGGTTGTTTGGTACAGGTTTGATACGTAACATTTGCATGGCAAGTATAATATAGCAGCCACAAACAAGAAAAATAAACCGATGAAAAAACATTTATATAAAATATTTCGCACTACAATAAGGTTTTCGTATGTGTCCATAAAATTCCCCCCTTTTCACGATATAATTAGCGTAAAACTGGGTTTTTTCATTCGCTACTTGGGTAGTCGATTAAAGTCCGACTTATAGCCGAAAGTCCTCCTGCCATGTGTTAGTGTTAGTCTGAAATCAGATTAATCAACCTTTTTTTGTCTATTGCCAGATTCGATTTCTTTTAACTTCTGCGAAACGACAGCAATAGAGTTAGGAAAATATTTCATCAACATAAGTTCGCGCATTGAGTTCCAGTCTTTGTCGCCTCTCGTTGTTGTGACCATCTTAGCCTCTGCTATAAATTCATTCGTTTTTTCCAAGTACGAAAAGGCCTCAACATCCGCCTCGGAGGCAGTGTCTTTAAAACTTTCCAATTCTTTATTGAATGTTTTCAAAAATTCTTTGTCTTCAGATATTAACGATACATTTTTGTTTATTGCATTTGGAGTCGAATCCGCAGCATGCCCGTATTCATGCGCTACTGTTGAGGAGTAGCCGTCTAAAGAAAGTGCCTCGCTTCCGTCAGAGTAATCGCCGTTGTCGATATCTGGCGTTATTCTGTTAATCTCTTTTTTTAGCCCGAGGAGAAGGTCGCCTGGCTGGGAGGCAATTATCTTTTTCAGGTTACCGTTGTCACCTTTGACAAGCGCGTTTAGGTCAATCGAGGTATATTTTTTGTTTGTGACGTCAAAAACTTTTATTTTGTTCTCATTTTTTTCTATTCTGTACTCTTTGCCGTCAACCTTTGATATTGCAAGCTTTTCGTTCACTTTTTTGTATTCTCTTGATGTGGACATCAATTCTTTATTATCTTTGTCTGAAATCTTGTACATTAATTTGGTATTGCCGTCTTTGTCTTCGTTGTACTGGTAATCGGTTTTTGTCCCGTCTGGGCTTTCGAGTTTTTTTGTTATATTTGCTCCATTTTCGTTTTTTTGCACCTCAACTAAGTTTGTCACTTTTCCGCTTGCGTCCGTAATTTTATACTGAAGTTCTCCCTTCAACTCTGATTTTTCGAGAGTTTCGACAGAAACAATTTTGCCTTCTTGGTAATTTGTTTTTGTTTGAGAGGAGAGGAAGGTTTGTTCGCCGTGGGTTTTGTATTGAGTGAGAACTTTTGAGGTCAGATTACATTTGGCGTCGTATGTTTCGCTTGATGCTGACGTTCTTTTGCCTTTGGAGTCTCCTTGTATAGAGTTTATTGTTTTACCGAGCAGCTTATTTTCTTTGTCATATTTTTCCAAAGAGCTGCCTGTTTCTTTGTGGTTGTCGTCAAATTGGCGAATAATATTACTCTTATTTAAAACGTTTCCTTTCTCGTCTTGGTTTTCAATTTTTTCGTTTGTAATATTTCCGTAGTCATCGTAGAGCAGCGTTGCCACTTTTTTGGAGGTCATTTTTCCTGCTCCATACTGCTCTGTTGTGGTGATTGCAGGTACGTTGTTTTCTTCAACTATTTTTTCGCTTAAGAGTCCGCTATCGTATTTCTGCTTTGTCGTTTTTATTTCAGAACCGTCAGGTCCAAATTCAAAAATCAATTCGTGTTTGAGTTGGTCTTTTTCGTAGTACTGCCAAGTGTTTTTTGTTTTTTCTCCTTTGTCGTTGTGGTAGGTATCGTCAATAATTTTGGTAAAAATTTTACCGTTCTTGTCGTATTCGACTTGGGTTGATCTTGATATGTTTCCTTGTTCAATATATTCGGCTTTGTCCAATTCAGACGAGACAATTTGTCCTTTCTTATCGTATTTAGTTGTCGACGCTTTAATTGTCTGACCTTGTTCGTTAAGTTCAAAATTGCTGGTGTAAGATTTTTGTGGCTTGTTGTTTTCATCATAAATTGCGCCAGTTTCGGCGATTTCTTGTCCGTTTTTGTCATATTTGTATTCGACAGAAGTTTTCGATAAAAGAAAATCGTTTCGGTTATATTTTTTCAAGTATTCTTTTGTTATTTGCCCGTTTTTGTTCCGATCTCGCTCGACAGATTCGTGAGCCATTCCCGAAGCGCCTTCATTCTTTTCAAAAAGGTTTATTTCTTTATCAGTTTTTACATTATTATCTCGCCAAACGCTATTCGGTGAGGATTCTGCTATTTTGGTGTCATCATTTTTTGTCGCAACAAAATCTTTCCTCACGCCTTTTGAGGGATTTATACAACTATTGAATTCGATATTTTCGTTACCCAATGACTTTGTCCTTCAAAATTAGTCACACTGCCACAGGCTATTTATCGGCAATGCACGTTAATTCTTTATACATAATAGATTATTTGTAACATCTATTCATATTATTTGGCAATTTATCAGCATCAATTGTTTTTATATATATATGAGGATAACTATGAGGATTTATGTTTAATGGGAACACCATTTACTATTGATACTTCTTATACCAAAATTAATTGGACCAATTTGGCTACGAAGCCCAAAGTTTCGGCGCAGAATTTTGTGTTCTTTCAACCTCAGAATAAGCCTGCAACAGCGCCAGAACAGACAAATAATTTGGCAGTCAAAAAAGCTGAAGAGCTTCTTAGCCAAGATATAAACGAAGGCAACGGTAAAGAAATGGTGATTACTCAGGGTAGATTTGAGCAATGGTGCGCGGATACTGTCAATTATATTTACGAAAAAGCTTACGGAAAAACTCCTTTCGGTTTACATAAAGACGGCACATACAAATCAGGCGTTGAAGAATTAAAAAAATGGGGTATTGCCAACAAGCGTTTTAAAGAAGCACATGGCGAAGCCCAAATACAGGCACAGTTAAATGAAATCAAACCAGGTGATGTTATGATTTTGAAGTCAGCATACACTGTAAAAACCACTGATGGCAAACAAATAACCCGACATGCCAGCCACACAGGCATTATAAAAGAAGTAAAAGACGGCGTGGTTTCTGTTATTGAAGGAAACGCAAATATAATAAAGAAGAATGAAAAAGGCGAATATTATATAGTTCATAATGATAAAGAGGGTGATAACGGCGCTCAGGCAATTGGAGATTTTCAAGAAGTAAACCGCTATGACGGTATTATCCTAAAAAAATATTCGGTAAAAGATTTTATTGACTCTGGTTACAGCGGATATATTGATATGCAAAAAATTGAGGCTAAAAAATAAAATATAACTCCCAAAAAATTCTTGTGGGTGTTAAAATTATATTCGGAATTGTAGAGTATGAAATTAAAAATAAAATCATTAGCCACAGGATTTATCCTATTATTAATTATCCAGTTTTGTTCAAATTGTTTAATCAAATTTTTGCATGTTTCTTTTCCAGCACCGCTTTTGGGGATGGTGATACTGGCTGTGTTTTTGTATCTCAAAGTTGTTCCAGAAAAACTGATAAAAGATATATGTGATTTGTTGCTAAAGAATATGGCGCTGTTTTTTATTCCTCTGTTTGTCGGGATAATTGCCTATGTGCAACTGTTTAAGGCAAATATTGTGCCAATTATGATAACAGTAATTTTTACAACTTTTACGACTATGCTTGTGACGGCTTTTTTGGTTGAATTAATAATCAAATTAATTAAGAAAAAAGAGGTGCAGTTATGATTTTCTTCGGGCTTGTTTTGACAATTGCTCTATACGCAATTGCGCTTAAAGCAAATCGGTTGCGCTTTTTAAAAAAGCTTCCGCCGATTGTCTTTGCAGGTGTTGGGATTATTTTATTTCTCAAATTATTTAAAATTGATTATCAGATTTATAACCAAGGTGCGAGTATACTAACATTTTTACTCGGTCCTGCAACAATAGCGCTTGCATATCCGTTGTTTAAGAACAAAGAAGTGTTGACTAAAAACAAAAGGGCAATTTGGTTCGGGTTAGTGTTTTCAACTCTGACGGCGATTGTTTCAACTTTTGTGATAGGTAAATTGCTCCATGTAGATTTCAATATAATAATGTCGATGGTTCCAAAATCTGTCACAACACCTGTTGCGGTTGAAATATCCAAGAGTTTGGGAGGGATTCCAGAATTTACTGCGTGTATCGTTATTTTGACAGGAATAATCGGTGGACTCTCGGGGCACAGGTTATTGAAACTTTTCAAAATCAAAAATGATGTTGCAATCGGGCTATCAATAGGCGCTACCAGCCACGTTTTAGGCACCGCAAGATGTCTTGAAAAGAACCAACAAAAACAGGCAGCAGTGAGCACTTTGGCTTTAATTATTGTTGGATTGTTTACAGCAATTATTGCCCCAGTTTTGGTTCACTTTATTTTAAAATTCTAGAATTATAATACTTGGATTTTGAATATGTGTAAAAGATCAAGTCTGAATAAGCTTGTTTTGTTTCTTTGAGGTGCCGGAGGTGGTGTCATCTCAGGTCTAGGCTCAGGTGGTCTGTTGGATATTGGCACAATAGCGCCTTTTCTCGCATCAGGAGCCATAGGAGTTGGCACACTCACGTCTGCAACCGTTGCTCTCGGTGACATTACTGACAAATCTATGTTTATAAGTGAAAAAACGTTTTGGCATGCTTTTTGTTTCACTTCTGCGTTGGTAGGAGAGTTCGAAATCTCAGTTGATTGCGCTTGGTTTGCAAGAGTTAAAAACAAACATGCAATTATTAATAAATTCTTTTTCATGATTTTACCTTCTTATTTCTTTTACACCATTATAATAGCAAAGACATTTTTAAAGTAAATATTAAAAAAACGGACAATAGCCCGCTCTTTATATCTCAAAAATATTTTTAAAACTTGTTTGTAATTTAAAGTAGTCCTTCTCTAACGGCTTTTACTGCAACTTGAACTCTATCATCAACCGACATTTTGTCTAAAATTGAAGATACGTGTTTTTTTGCAGTATGCAAACTTATAAGGAGTTCTTTCGCAATTTCCGTATTGCTCTTCCCTAACACAATTAGTTTTAAAACTTGAATCTCTCTATCAGTAAGAGGTTTGCTCAATCTATTTCTCCTGCTTACGCTCTTTTATTATAATTAATTCCCAGTATATCATACTCCAACCAAACGAATAAGCATATGGGTCACCCGTCTACCCTTGTTTGAGTGGAATATAACAATTTTGTCCCTTTCTATACTGCTTCAAGCTTACAATTCAGCTATTTCTGATTGTTATTACTTTAGGTTATTGAAAAAACAGTTTTTCACTGTAAGATATAATTATGAAGAAAATCGTTTTACTGTTTATATGTTTATTTTCATTTGTTTATCCTGCCTGTGCGCAGGATGTAAATCCGTATACTTATAATAACAACACTCGACAACCCAAAGATCAAGGCTTGAATACTGATAATAGTACTGCAGATATGGAAAATTCCGATGATTTTTATAACGAAATGATTAAACAGCAGTACGGCAGCAACCAAAGCCCAGCTTTTTTGAACAGAGAAGATATTAACCCGAACGAAGATTCCTATGATTACGGATATTCAGGTGGGGACGATTAATTATAATTTTTGACTTTTTTGTTTACGCTGTTTCTTAACGCGTCAATTAGCATGATGCTCACAGGGATGAATAAATATGTTGAGAAGCAAGTCAGGTAAGATTTTTTAATATTTTTAAGTATCGATTTTTCAAGTTTTCCTTCTTTGACTTTTTCTGCCAAGAATTTAATTCCGATTTGAGAAGCCCTCGCTTCGGTGATGAGTTCAGGAGAAAACGCGAGAAGTGGTATTATATATTCGTTTTTGGCAAGAAAATTTTTGGCTTTTGCTATAGGCCCTTGCCCCTTATCTTCGTAATTATTTTTAGGACGCTGAGAAATCATTGTGTATAATGCAAGTGAAATCCATGTGTAGTTGTTTCTACCTCTTTGCAGAGTTTTCATGATTTTTGTTTTGTTTTCGATAACGGCGTGTCCAAGTTCGTGAAACAGGGTTGAAGTTAGGTCTTTGCCTACGACAACCATATTTCTTTCGTGTTCGAAAAAGGCTTGACCTTCGGTGCCGGCTTCGCCGATAAACATTTCAACTTTGTCCAGCTTGTATTTATCATTTTTCATTTCTTCTGCAAGGTTTTTGAGTTGTTCGTGATTTGTTATATTTTTTGTAAAATGTTTGTTTATTTTTCCGACAAGGATTTTACCGTTGACAAGATCTTGTATTTTCCAGAGGATTAAATTAATCCCGACCAGCCCAAAAGCGTCGTTTGCGAGGGTTAATGCGAGTTTTTTTACCGGATGAGTTGAGCTTTGTTCCTCGTAGCCAAAAGAAGGATTTTGCGCACTGGTTTTAGGCTTATGCTCTTTTGAGGCATAAGTTTGAGGGTTTTGATATTGATTTAGATTTACACTTTGAACCATTGCACTGCGTTCCCTTTTCATTTATTATAAACCCAAAGGTAAGTTTTTTTTGCCTTTTATATTAAAAAATTTTACAGGAGAGAAAATTATGCATGTAATCGCAATTAACGGAAGCCCAAAAGAAAAGGGAAACACATATTTAGCACTCAAAGCGGTCACCGATGAACTTGAAAAAGAGGGTATTACGACAGAAATTCTCCATGTGGGAAACAAAAATATCAGGGGGTGTCTGGCATGTGGCGGATGCGCTAGGAATAAAAACGAAAAATGCGTTATTAAAGATGACAATGAAGTAAACGACGCTATTCAAAAGATGAAAGAAGCGGACGGGATTATTATATCTTCACCCGTTTATTATGCCTCTATCGCAGGAACAATGAAAAGCTTTTTAGACAGAGCGTTCTACGTGGCAGGTGCCAACGGTGGGTTATTTCGTCACAAAGTAGGTGCAAGTGTTGCGGTGGCACGACGTTCGGGTGAAATTGCAACTTACGACCATCTAAATCATTACCTGACCATAGGTGAAATGTTCTTGGCGTCTTCAAATTATTGGAACAGTGCTCACGGTAGAGTTCCGGGAGATGTTTTAGAGGATGAAGAAGGGGTACAAATAATGCGAATTTTAGGTAAAAATACGGCATATTTGTTGAAAAGCATAGCCCAAAATTCTCAACCCTTGCCTGAAAAAGAAGCTAAAATCATGACCAATTTCATTAGATGATCATGCAATTATTAAGAAAAGATTATTAATACGGGCAATTTTAATTTCGGTGCTAATATTCTAGTGTGAATTAGAAATGCAGGTGCCAAATGAACGATAAATTGAATAAAATTATATTTTTTGATGTTAAAGAAGACGAGAAAAGTTTGATTGCAAACTTTTGCGATGGGAAATACGATTACAAATTAGTTTCAGAGTCTTTGGACCCTCAAACTCAAATCACTGATGAAATAAGGCAAGCGGACGTAGTTTCTTGTTTTACTTTTTCAAGAGTCAGTTCGGATGTCTTACAGAAATTTTCCAATCTAAAATTGATTGCGCTCAGAAGCGTAGGGTTTAACCATATTGATGTTGATTATTGCAAGGAACATAACATTCAAGTCGTAAACTCTTTGGGGTACGGAAATGTTACAGTGGCAGAATTTGCGTTTGGTTTGGTTCTTGACGTGATGAGAAAAATCGCCCGCTCTTATATGAATTTGAGAAGCGAACACCTAGACAGTGATGTTTATAAGGGTTTTGAACTCAAAGATAAAAATATCGGAATAATCGGAACAGGCGCAATAGGCGCCGAGGTTGTGAGAATAGCTAACGGTTTTGGGATGAAGGTTTTGGCGTACGATTTGTACCCTAAAAATGAGCTTGTCGAAAAGTATGGGGTTAAATATCTGACTTTAGATGAACTTTTAAAAGAATCGGACGTAATTTCTTTGCATGCGCCTTTGACAGACGACAATTTTCACCTGATAAACGAAGAAAAAATCAGTTTGATGAAGCCAACGGCGGTAATTATAAATACAGCCCGTGGTGAACTAATCGACTCAAAAGCTTTGTACGAGGCGCTCTATAAGAATAAAATCTTCGGCGCTGGACTTGATGTTTTAGAAGCCGAAAACCTGCTTACAAAGCCTGACACAATTTGGGATTTTGATTACTTACAAGACGATGTTGTCAAACAAACCTTGGTCAACGAAAGATTGTTAAAACTGCACAACGTAGTTGTAACGCCACACATAGCCTACAACACACAAGAAGCAGAAGACAGAATTTTGCACATAACAGCCAATAACATAAATTCGTTTTTTGAGGGCAAAATCACCAATAGCGTAATCAGATAGGTTATTCTTTGTAAATTGTATTTGTGCTATATATTCTTATATGGAAGTTATATAGGGATTTAGTGCTATGCAGTTTAAGAAACTATCGATTTTTATTTTGTTGTTTATGTTGTTCCATGCTCCATGCGCGT
>Ga0302215_10001168_pt1 | contig 19018 bp, 14 predicted proteins | sample II_Fen_N3_1_FD_194580 | JGI IMG/M metagenome (GOLD analysis project Ga0302215, IMG submission 194580) | Peat permafrost microbial communities from Stordalen Mire near Abisko, Sweden - II_Fen_N3_1 | ecosystem: Environmental > Terrestrial > Soil > Wetlands > Permafrost | place: Sweden: Abisko...
ACACTATATTTGTTCAACAAAAAATCCAACAAAATAACATAAAATAATATGATTCAATCTGTTGATATTAGGGAACTTAATGAACGCATCGAACGACAAAGTTCTTTTGTAGATGCATTAACCATGGGAATGGATAAAGTAATTATCGGTCAAAAACATTTAGTAGAGTCGTTATTGATAGGGTTGCTTGCCGACGGCCACATATTGTTAGAAGGAGTCCCTGGTTTGGCTAAGACATTAGCTATTAAAACGTTGTCCGATTTAATTAAGGGTGATTTCAGTAGAATACAGTTTACACCCGATTTATTACCTGCAGATGTATTGGGTACCATGATTTACAGTCAAAAAAGAGAAGAGTTCAGTATTAAAAAAGGACCAATCTTTGCAAATCTGATTTTAGCCGATGAAATAAACCGTGCGCCGGCAAAAGTACAAAGTGCATTACTTGAAGCTATGCAGGAGCGTCAGGTAACTATTGGTGAAAACACCTACAAATTAGACGAACCTTTTTTGGTTTTAGCTACTCAAAATCCGATAGAACAAGAAGGAACATATCCGCTTCCGGAGGCTCAGATAGATCGTTTTATGTTGAAAGTGATCATCAATTATCCTAAAAAAGAGGAAGAAAAATTGATAATCCGACAAAATCTATTGAAAGAAAAACCAATTGTACTTCCTATCCTTTCACCAAAGGATATTATTGATGCCCGTGAAGTGGTTCGTCAGGTTTATATTGATGAAAAAATTGAACGCTATATTATAGATATAGTTTTTGCAACCAGATTCCCACAGGATTATGGATTGGATTCATTGAAAGAAATGATTTCGTTCGGAGCTTCCCCAAGAGCATCCATTAATCTGGCTTTAGCTTCCAGAGCCTATGCCTTTATTAAACGAAGAGGATATGTTATTCCAGAAGACATACGTGCTGTATGTTATGACGTTTTACGTCATCGTATCGGACTTAGTTATGAAGCTGAAGCCAATAACATGACAACAGAAGAAATCATCACCGAAATTCTGAATACAGTTGAAGTGCCGTAATTCATAAGTGATTCATAAAATGTAATTCATAATTTAAAAATTGAAATTAAAAAATTGAATTTGTGGAAACCAGTGAATTATTAAAGAAAGTAAGAAAAATTGAAATTAAGACGCGTGGTTTGTCTAAAAACATTTTCGCGGGTGAATATCATTCTGCTTTTAAAGGACGTGGAATGACTTTCGCCGAAGTTCGTGAATATCAATATGGCGACGAAATACGATCAATAGACTGGAATGTAACGGCTCGTTTTGGGCATCCTTATATAAAAGTATTTGAAGAAGAACGTGAACTGACAGTTGTTTTACTTATTGATGTTTCGGGAAGCCGTGAATTCGGGACTGTTACTCAACTCAAAAAAGATATTTTTACTGAAGTAGCTGCAACATTGGCATTCTCGACCATTCAGAATAATGATAAAATTGGTGTTATCTTTTTTTCGGATAAAATAGAAAAATTTATACCTCCAAAAAAAGGAAAAAAACATGTGCTTCACATTATCAGAGAGTTAATTGATTTTAAACCAGAAAGTAACAAAACTGATATTGCCGGTGCATTGCGTTATTTTACCAATGCAATCAAAAAAAGCTCAACTGCATTTATCATTTCCGATTTTATTGATAAAAACTTTGAACGGGATTTGACTATTGCCAACAGAAAACATGACATTGTTGCTTTACAGGTATATGATATTCGTGAAACAGAACTCCCTAATGTAGGCCTCGTTAAATTTAAGGATGCCGAATCAGGTGAACGAATTTGGGTTGATACTTCAGATAAACGAATTCGCACAACCTATAAGCATGCATGGGGTGAAGGACAACTGGCATTACAAAAGTCATTTACAAAATCAGGAGTTGATTTGGTATCAATGAGTACCTCTGATGATTACGTTCGGGTTTTAATGAAATTGTTTAAAATGAGAGCGTAAAATAATTCACTATTCACAATTATAATTTATAATTGAAAAATTGGAAATTGATTAATTTGTATGAGAAAATCCCTTTTATTATTGTTTCTTTTATTGGTGACACTGTTTCACTCTAATTTATGGGCTCAAAAAATAACGGTGAATGCAAGTCTCGATTCCACAGTAATGTGGATTGGCAATCAAACACATTTGACATTTGAGATATCTCAACAACCCAATCAAAAAGTCGGTATGCCTGTTTTTTCTGATAGCATTATTGGTGGATTGGAGTTAGTGGAACCTGTTAAAATTGACACTTTGAAATCTCCTGATGGACATATCCTGGTTAAACAACATTATTTAGTAACTGCCTTTAAAGATTCACTCCTTTATATTCCATCTTTTCCGTTTATATTAAATGGCGATACTGTATGGTCGAAATCGCTATCATTAAAAGTAGTACAACCTTTTAAAATAGACACGGCATCAAATGCAATAGCCGATATAAAACCGGTTTTTCAACCTAAATACAACTGGCTAAATTTATTGTTTATCATACTGATTGTATTAGCCATTCACGGAATAATTATTTTATTACTCTTTATCTACCGGAAATATATAAAGAAAACACCTGTCCTGGATAGCAAAGAAATGAAACTATTGCTGCCACCCTATGTAGTGGCATTGAGTGAACTGGACAAAATTAAACAGGATAAACCCTGGCAACAAGGACGAACAAAAGAATACCATACTGAACTGACAGATATTATCCGCGAGTATATTGAGAGGGTTTTCAGTCTTAATAGTATGGAAATGACTTCTGAAGAAATATTAGAACATTTACGAAATCTAAGGTCGGATCAAAAAACTGCTTATTCCGGTTTAAAACAGATTTTACAATTAGCAGATTTAGTAAAGTTTGCAAAATGGAATCCTACTACGGATGAACATGAGTTAAGTCTGTCAAATGCTTATTTGTTTGTTAATCAAACTAAAGTAGATGAAACAAAGCCATTGGAAGAAATAAAAAACGAGGAAATTAAAGAGACAATAAAGTAATTTAGGAAACTCATAAATTTTTTAAATATTACAACTTAATGATGACATTTCATAATCCCGAATATTTATTTCTATTATTACTGCTTATTCCTGTTGTATTTTGGTACATTTGGGAGATGCATAAATCGGATGCAAGTCTACAAATCTCTACACATAGAAATCTATTGCAATTCCCTAAAAGCGGCAAAATCAGATTCAGACATATACCTTTTATACTGAGAACTCTTGCTATTATATCTATTATCATTGCTTTGGCTCGTCCGCAAGCTTCAAACAGTTGGAGAACACAGAATTCCGAAGGTATTGATATTATGATGGCTCTTGATCTTTCGGGTACCATGTTGGCTGAGGACCTAAAGCCAAATCGATTGGAGGCAGCTAAAACCGTTGCAACCGAATTTATTTTATCAAGGCCAAATGACAATATAGGGTTAGTGGTTTTTGCCAGGGAAAGCTTTACACAATGTCCGTTAACCATTGATCATGCCGTGTTGATAAATTTATTTAATGGTGTGAAATACGGATTGATAGATGATGGAACAGCTATTGGTCTTGGTTTAGCCAACGCAGTGAATCGAATAAAAGATAGCAAGGCAAAATCTAAAGTTATCATATTATTGACAGATGGATCAAATAATTGTGGTGATATCGCACCAATAACTGCTGCTGAAATAGCTAAGACATTTGGAATAAGGATTTATACCATTGGTGTAGGTACCACCGGTATTGTAAATATACCGGTTCCAACACCAATGGGAATTCAATACCAACAGGTGCAATCTGATTTCGATTCCAAATCATTGAAAGATATCGCGAATATGACTGGTGGTAAATATTATAATGCTACTGATAACTCAAAACTTCGTCATATATATCAGTCAATTGACCAATTGGAAAAAACAAAAATAAGTGTACGTGAATTTAGCAAAAAAGAAGAACAGTTTTATGTATTCAGTATTTTAGCTTTTATTCTTTTAAGCTTAGAAATTCTTATAAGAAATACCATTTTAAGGAAAATACCTTAGAATTCTGGTAGATTGAATACCTTTACTTTTTTATTTTCAGAAATAGTATACTTTCACAAAAAGTCCCGTTTAGAATTACTAAATACAACAATATGTTTAGATTTGCTCATCCTGAATATTTATCTTTACTCCTGCTAATCCCTGTATTGATAGGTGTATTCATTTATACAAAAATACAAAGAAAGCGAAACATAAGTAAATTCGGAAACCCTGATTTATTAGCTGATTTAATGCCAAATGTTTCATTTATCAGGCCACAGGTAAAATTTTATTTACAGCTGGTTTCTGTGCTATTGTTAATCATTGTTTTAGCTCAACCACAATTTGGTACAAAACAGGAAAAAGAGAAAAGAAAGGGCATAGAAGTTATGATTGCACTCGATGTCTCAAATTCGATGATGGCACAGGACGTTCAACCAAGCAGGTTAGAAAAAGCAAAACAGGTGTTATCAAAATTGGTAGATGGAATGACGAATGATAAAATCGGCTTAGTAGTTTTTGCCGGTGATGCATATACTCAATTACCCATAACCGTTGATTATGTGTCAGCAAAGATGTTTCTATCTACCATTTCACCACAATTAGTGCCTCGTCAGGGAACTGCAATTGGTAGCGCTATAGATTTAGCCATAAAATCATTTGGAACGAAAAACGAAGCGGGTAGAGCAATTATTGTGATTACAGATGGTGAAAACCATGAAGATGATGCCGTTGGTGCAGCTAAATTAGCCGCTGAAAATAATATTATCGTTAATGTAATTGGTATGGGGAAAATTGATGGTGCACCAATCCCGGTACCCGGTACAATGAGCTTTTGGAAAGACAAAGATGGAAATGTTGTGGTCTCCAAATTAAATGAATCCATGTGTAAAGAAATTGCAATTGCCGGAAAAGGTATTTATGTCCATGCTGATAATAGCAACAGCGCATTTCGGATAATTACTAAAGAACTTGACACTCTGGCAAAATCGGAAATTAAAACAAGCGTTTTTTCGGAATATAATGAGCAGTTCCAATCATTTGCATTATTGGCTTTGTTGCTGTTATTGATTGATTTTTTTATTTTCGAACGGAAAAATAAACGTCTGAGTAAATTAAAAATTTTTGATTTAAAAGAAAAAGTTATAAAGAATTGACAATTTTCTAATTACATTTCGACCAATGAAAAAAATAGGATATATATTGATGATGAGTCTGTTGACATTTTCGGTCTGGGGTCAAAAAGAGAGTGATGATGTAAGAACCGGAAATAGATTGTATAAATCATCAAAATTCACTGAAGCAGAAATAGCTTACCGGAAAGGATTAATAAAGAATCCAAAATCTTTTGAAGCAAATTACAATTTAGGAAATGCATTGTTTAGACAAAAAAAATACAAAGAAGCATTGGAGCAATATAACAATGCCATTGTACAACAGCCAAAGGAAAAAGAAAAAATAGCTGCTGCTTTTCACAATACAGGTAATTCACTGCTTGTTGATAAAAAATATGAAGAAAGTATAAAAGCTTATGAAATGGCTCTTAAAAACAATCCGAAAGATAATGATACACGTTATAACCTGGCTTATGCCCAGTCATTATTAAAGAAACAAAATCAGGATAAGAAGAAGGATAAAGATAAAGATAAAGATAAGAAGCAGGATAAAGAAAATAAACAAGATCAAAAACAACCGGAAGATCAAAAACCTAAAGAGCAACCTCAACCTCAACAGAAACAAATGTCGAAAGAAAATGCACAGCAAATATTAGATGCATTGTTGCAGGATGAAAAAAACGCTCAGGAAAAAGCCAAAAAACAACCTGTCAGAGGAACTAAAAAGGCTGATAAAGACTGGTAAATAATTTTAATTGAATATTGTTTTGATTCGAAAAAAAAATATATGAAACGAAAGATAATATTTTTGTCACTTTCACTATTAATTCTAAATTCGTTGATTGCACGTGCGGATGAACCTGTTCGTTTTACAGCTTCTGCACCTTCATCAGTAGTTTTAGATAAACCATTTCAATTAGTGTATACCATAAATTCACCCGCTAAGGATTTAAGGGTACCTGAATTTAATAATTTTGATGTGCTGGCTGGCCCGTTTGCTTCCCAAAGTTCAAGTTATCAGATTGTGAATGGAAGGAGTACTTCGTCGGTATCTATATCGTATACTTATACACTACAGGCTCAAAAAACGGGTACATTTACTATTTCATCAGCGAGTATTATTGTTGAAAACAATAGAAAAGTTACTTCAAACGGAGTTGCTATACGAGTACTTCCGGCAGATGCTTCAGTACCTTCCAAATCTCAGGGAGGAAGATCGGGTAATGCATCCAATAATCAGGCTTCCATCTCAAATGAAAATATCTTTATGAGAACAGTTGTTTCAAAAACAAATGTTTTTGAACAAGAGGCAATTCTGGTAACTTATAAACTCTATACTTTAGTTGATGTGGTTGGTTGTAATCCTAAAAAAATTATCGATTTTAATGGTTTTATGAAACAAGACGTAGAACTGCCGCCTACCAAGCAATTATCGCTTGAAAATTATCACGGACGGAACTATAGTACGGTCGAACTTTATAAAGTATTACTTTATCCTCAGCATTCAGGTGTAATACAAATTGATAAATGGAATTTTGAAGCTGTTATCAGAGTTCAGAATAAAGCTGCAGTCCGTAGTATCTTTGATGATTTTTTTGATTCTTATACCAATGTTTCTAAGAATATTACAGCTCCCGCAGTGCAAATTACTGTAAATCCTTTGCCTTCGGGTAAGCCTGTAACATTTACAGGCACTGTTGGTCATTTTATAATGAATTCAACTATCACTACGTTGAAAGTAAAGGCAAATGAAGCAGTTACAATAAAAATGAATATTGCTGGAAACGGCAATATGAAATTAATCAAAAATCCAGCAATAAAATTTCCAACTGGATTTGAAACATATGAGCCAAAGGTTATTAATAACTTTAAAACAAATGCATCAGGAGTATCCGGAAATAAATCGATAGAATATTTATTTATTCCACGGCATTCAGGGAATTTTGAAATACCATCAGCTGAATTTACTTATTTTGATATTCAGGAAAAAACGTATAAAACTCTACGTTCTCCTGTTTATAAATTAGAGGTAACAAAAGGAGAAGGTGGTGAAAATTCATCTTTTGCAGGAAATTATACTGATAAAGAAGACATAAAACAGTTGAGCAAAGATATTCGCTATATTCAGACCGACAGGATTGTTTTATCAAAAGAAGAAGAACCCCTGTTTGGAACCTATTTATCATGGATGCTTTATTTAATTCCGTTGCTTATTTCATTAATATTATTTATTTTCTTCAGAAAAAAAGCAAAAGAAAATTCTGATATCATATTTTTGAAAAATAAAAAGGCTAATAAGTTAGCTCAAAAAAGATTGAAATTAGCACAGAAATTTTTGAAGGATGGCAATAAAGATCAGTTTTATGAAGAAGTATTAAAAGCTTCATGGACTTATTTAAGTTATAAATTAGCAATTCCGGTTTCTTCACTTACCAAAGAACGAGTCGAAATTGAATTGACGTCACACAAAGTGGATCAAAAAATTATCAGTCAATTTATTGATATTCTGAATACATGCGAATTTGCACGGTATGCTCCGAATTCGGGACAGCAGGAAATGGGCAATTTATATGTCGAAACCATTCAGGCGATCAGTGATCTCGAAGAATATTATAAAAAATAGTTAACACATTATTTAAAAGAATATATGAAACGTATCATGCTGTTTTTATCATTAATTTTGTGTTTTGGTCAGTTTGCATTTTCTCAAACGAATGCTGAAAAGCAAGGCAATGATTTATATGCAAAAGGCGATTACTCAAGTGCAGCAAAACAATATGAGAAGATATTATCCAATGATGGAATTGCCGCTGAAATTTATTATAACCTTGGAAATGCCTATTATAAATCAAATGAAATTGGCAAGTCAATCTTAAACTATGAGCGGGCATTAAGACTTTCGCCTTCATTTGATGATGCCAGATTTAATCTGGAATTAGCTCAATTGAAAGTTGTAGATAACATAGTACCATCACCCACTTTTTTTATCGGTCGCTGGATTCAAAACCTGATTAAACTTCTTACTTCCAATCAGTGGTTATATATTAGTTTTGTCATTTTTATTTTATGTCTGATTTCAATTTTTCTTTTTATCTTTGGATACTCCAGGGCAGTAAGAAAAATTTCATTCAATTTTGCCATACTATTCTTAGGAATTTGTTTTTTTTCGTTGATATTTTCCGGAGTACGTAAAGGTCAAATGTATAACCACAGTGATGCCATAGTGATGTCAGGTGTAATCAGTGTGAAAAGTTCACCTGATAAGAGTGGCACTGATTTGTTTCAACTCCATGAAGGAGCTAAGGTAACCATTAAAAGCACATTGGGTAACTGGACTGAAATAAAATTATCAAACGGTGGTATTGGTTGGGTAGAACAGGTGAATATCGAAAAAATATAGTTTTCAGATTCTTTCATTTTGAAAATTTAAAGACCAATCTTATAATATTTCTATGAATATAATTGATACTCTAAAACTGTTGGATACCGATTTGTTCTTGCTTATTAATGGACATCATTCCGCCTTTTTTGACGGGTTTATGTTTGCAGTCAGTGAAAAACTTGCCTGGATTCCTCTATATGCATCAGTTTTATATATATTGATTAAGCATTGGAAAAAAGAAGCAATTTGGTTGATTCTGTCGTTGATTCTGTGTATTGTAATTTCTGATCAGGTATCTTCGGGCATTCTCAAAGATTTAATCAAAAGACTTCGACCTTCACATGCCGAGGAATTAAAAGGAATGATTCATTTTGTAAATGGATATACCGGTGGATTATACGGATTTTGTTCTTCACACGCATCTAATGCTTTCGGATTTGCCCTTTTATCATCTCTGATTTTTAACCGGAAGATATTTACCTATGCCATATTCGCATGGGCAGTTATAACAGCTTATTCGCGCATATATTTAGGCGTTCATTATCCAACGGATATTTTGGGTGGAGTTGTAGTTGGTACCTTCTCAGCATTAATCTGTTACTGGGCAATACGTAGATTTAAAAGTTCGATACTTGTCAATAAAGATTCAACTCTTAATAAATTTGATACTTTAATACCGGTAATAGTTCTTTTAATAAGCTATTTGGTCATCATAATTTACAGCATAACTAGTATTTAATCAAACTCAGTTATTGAACAAATAGTTGGTTTTTTTTTAATGATTACCTGACTCCAGTCGAATTACCTGACAAAATAATCGTTTTAAATATATGAATCAAAAGGGTAGGGGGATTTGACAAACTCAATACAACTCCACTGATAACAGAATTGAAATTGTGAGCAGTATTATTTACGAAAATAAACTTTTTACTTTCATAATTCTATCATTAACTCTAACGCTTATTTAATAGCATTTGAGTCTGGAAATTAATTTCAGGTATTTTAATTGCGAATTTATTATATTCTCACTTCCACTCCCTTACCTTTGAGATAGGCTTTCAGTTCGGGTATCCCGATTTCTTTGTAGTGAAAAATGCTGGCTGCCAGAGCAGCATCCGCTTTCCCGTTTTCAAAGACATCTACAAAATGTTCCATTGTTCCGGCACCGCCACTGGCAATCACCGGTACATTTACTGCTTCTGATACAGCACGTGTTATGTCAAGCGCAAACCCATCTTTGGTACCGTCATTATTCATCGAAGTAAGCAGTATTTCACCGGCACCCAACGCGACTGCCCTGACTGCCCAATCAACGGTTTTAATTTCAGTTGCTGTTCGTCCTCCGTTCAGGAATACATACCATTCACCGTTTATAAATTTTGTATCGATAGCCAGTACAATGCATTGGCTTCCAAACTGGCTCGATAAATCGCTTATTAATTGTGGATTAAGTACTGCTGAAGTATTGACAGAGATTTTATCAGCTCCACAGGCAAGTAATACAGAAACATCTTCCACGCTTGAAATACCTCCACCAACTGTGAAAGGAATATTAATGTGCTTCGCAATCCGGGTAACCAGTTCCGACAATGTTTTACGCTTTTCGATGGTGGCTGTAATGTCAAGGAATACCAATTCATCGGCTCCCATTGCAGCATATAAAGCTCCCAGTTCAACCGGATCACCTACATCAGTTATATTTTCAAAATTTATTCCTTTAACAGTCTTCCCGTTTTTAATATCAAGGCATGGAATAATTCGTTTTGCTAACATAAATATTGATTTACTATTTTACTATTTACAATTTACTATTTTTAATCCGGTGATACAGAATTCAATCCCGATTACCCGTTTAAATTTCTTAATCTCCCCATCATCACATCACCCCATCTTCAATTATCACATCACCACATCATCACATCACCCCATTATCACATCATCACATCACCCCATCATCACATTATCACATCACCACATCATCACATTATCCCATCACCACATCATCACATTATCACATCATCAAATCACCACATTATCACATCACCACATCACCACATCAACACATCAACGCAGTTTTTTCTTCATTCCATCCTCCAAGGCAAACTGTCTGCAATGTATTCACTTTCAATTTGTCATACAGTGTTTCAACACGAATATAATTATTGGTGAACCCAACCATTTTATCGCCATTTTGCCGGCTTTCCCACAATACCTGTGCCGTCTTTCCTGTTTGCAATTCGTAAAATGCCTCTGTTTTTTCTGTGGAAATAAGGTGAAGTGCCTCGCTTCTGTGTTTTCGGTCTGTACCCGATACCACATGTTCAATTTCCAGCATTTTTGTATCCGATCGCTCAGAATAGCTAAAGACATGAAGTTGTGATATATCCAGTAAGGATATAAATGACTTAGCCTGGTTAAAAAATTCCTCTGTTTCACCCCGTACGCCCACTATGACATCAACCCCTATAAAGGCATCCGGAATTATTCTTTTGATAGTGGTCACTTTTTCTAAGAAAGTCTCCCTGGTATATCTCCGTTTCATGAGATGTAGTACTTCGTTTGAGCCCGACTGCAAAGGAATGTGGAAATGAGGCATAAAATGATGACTCTCCGCAACGAAACTGATTAATTCATCCGTCAGTAAGTTTGGTTCAATGGATGAAATCCTGAATCGAATTTCATTGGGCAATGCATCAAGCACCTTTACTAAATCAAAAAAGTTTTCACCTGTTGATTTCCCAAAATCCCCGGTGTTTATTCCGGTCAGAACTATTTCCTTTGCACCTTCCTGAATTGCCTGGCGGGCCATATCAACTGTATCTGCTATGGAAGCATTACGGCTATGACCACGTGCGATAGGAATGGTACAGTAGGTGCAATAATAATCACAACCATCCTGTACTTTCAGAAAGTACCGGGTACGGTCATCATGTGAACAGGAGGGTTTGAATTCTTTCACTTTCAGAATATCAACCCGATGAATTTCACCTTTTATAGAAGTAGTATGTTGATTTAAAAAATCAAGGATACTGAATTTTTCATTTGCACCCAATACAAGGTCCACTCCTTCAATAGAAGCAATTTCTTCGGGTTTCAATTGAGCATAACAACCTGTAACAACCATGATGGCATTCGGATGCTGCCTGTTCAACCTGTTAATTGCCTGACGGCATTTGTGGTCGGCCGTATCCGTAACCGAGCATGTATTGATGATACACACATCGGCCTGTTCACCAGGCTTTACTTTTACAAACCCTTCGTCGCTCAATTGTTTTCCAATAGCAGAAGTTTCGGCAAAATTAAGTTTGCAACCCAACGTATGGTATACTACTTTTTTATTATTGAATATGGAATTATCTATCATGTTTAAAATGCGAATTTACTTCTACAAAGGTAGTAAAAAATGAAGAAATTTCTGTTCTTGTTTCCGGCATGGACCAGTTGCCGGTTTTTAAGTGTTTATTTGTGTTTTTAAACTACTAAAAACCTGCATTTATTTTCCGTTTTCTTTCGTATTTTTGTATGTAATTTTTCAAATAAAGATTATAATAAACTTTTTAAAGTAACTGATGTCCTGATTTATTCATTCATATATTTTTTTATAAGAACATTTTTCTCTTTGTCCAACTTAAATAGTTTAAAAATGTCATCATTAGCAATCGTTGGTTTTTTAGCTTCTTTATTATCCATTTTAAACCAGTTTCCGCAGGCTATCAAAGTGTTTCGCACACAGGATACCCACAGCATTTCACTGGTCATGTATTGTATTGTAGTAGTAGCAATATCCCTGTGGCTCGTTTATGGCATTATGCTTCAGGATGGACCACTTATTTGGGCGAATGCATTATCTCTTGTTCCCATTATCTATATCTTTATTATTAAAATGAAAAACACTATTATGGGTATTGATAAATTATCGATATAGAAGATTGAAATTAAATATTAAATGAATTTATTCTTATTGTCACCGATACTCGTTCACCGGAAGTCAAAAGTGAAATTCATATAAGGACACTTTACAGACAATCATACCTAAAATCACGATGGTTATAATCAGAAAATAAGATAATCAGAATCATGTTACTTGCATAATCTTTCATATGAATATTTAAGTACCAGTCAGATTGTCAATTTTTACCAGCATGACAATGGACGATATTCCAAACTACAGCTGTCTATGTTAAGTGGTAGATCTAATCAATCCATTTTTCCATTACTTCTCAATTGATTTTGATTCAGGCATGGATTAGTAATGAATAGATAAAAAAATTATGATTACCGCTGTTTGTCCAAAATAAAACCTGTATTAAAAACAAATAAGGGCTGTAAACCAACGTTTACAGCCCTTATTTGTTTTTGTTGCTCACACCCTGAAGTCAAACCGTTCCATACGCGTGTTTTCATAAATGTCACGGTTGAAAGAATATAATCTGGCCGGCTTGTGGGAAACGCCGGTTTGAATTTCATCCAGTGGTATTAAATAGGGCATTTTATTTACTTTCCTTCGATAATTCCTTTTATCGTATGTGGTGAAGAAAATTGTCTCATATAGTTTTTGCATTTGGGTCAACGTGAATTTTTCAGGAAGTAATTCAAACACCAGGGGCTCATGCAGCAGATCATACCGTAATTTTTTGAATGCTTCGTTGAATATCTCCTTGTGATCGAACATTAATTCCTTGATTTCATATGCATTTGTCCATTTAGCATCTTCAATTATTGTGCTGTTGTCAACATCTTTTAAATTGATCAGGGAGTAAAATCCAACCGTTATAACCCGGTCATCCTGTAACCTTGGTTTCACCCATTCATAGTCCTGTTTGTTTTTACTCAGACGATCCGGATCACTGAAAACCATAAATTGTTTCACATAAATATTCTCCAACCCTGTTTGTTCCTTCAAAATGCGTAAAGCAGTTTCTGAAATATCTTCATTCCGGCGGATGTGGTTTCCCGGTAGTTTCCATTCAAGAAAAATCTGACCTTCATACGGTACAAATTCTCTTCTTACAAGGACTTTTAAAGTGTTTTCTTCATACCCAAAAATCACACAATCAACTGATATGGTCGGTAAGGTTTCAAATGAGGATGTAATTATCAATGGTGAAATTTCTGATGTCGTAACCATAAAACAAATAAACTATTTAATTGAATGTGCAAAGATATACAATTTATTTATCTGCTAAAAAGATTCGTGTCGTAAATACACAATATAATCGTATTTAAGATTTTTTAGGGACTTAGTGTAAAAAAAACACTGTTTTATTTGGTTGATTAAAAAATACCATCTATATTTGCGACATGAAAGTTATTGTGTTTTTGACACTTTAACAATTATAAAACCTTAAAATCTAATTTATCAAATGAATTTCAACTCTTTATTAAAAGTAATGGCGTATAGTGTTACTTTATTTACACTTGCTTGCACTTCCCCCCAAAAAAATGCTATTGATGGCAATGTCGACGATTTGATCTCAAAAATGACCCTGGAAGAAAAAGTGGGTCAAATGACACAAATTACGTTGGATGCTGTCGGTAATGGTGACAGCGTTTTTGCTTCTAAAATACCGTTTGCTTTTGATACAGCCCGATTGCGGAATGCACTTGTTAATTATCATGTAGGTTCTATTCTCAATACAACCAATAATTATGCACTTCCTCCTTCCCAATGGAATGATCTGATCGATCAAATTCAACACATTGCAACACAACATACCCGGTTAAAAATTCCTGTAATTTATGGAATAGATGCTATTCATGGTTCATCCTATGCCGTTGGAGCTGTTATGTTTCCACAGGAGATAGCCATTGCTGCCAGTTTTAATCCCGACAATGCATATAATATGGCCAAAGTGAGCGCCTATGAAACCCGTGCATGTGGTATACCGTGGAACTTCTCTCCAGTGTTGGATTTAGGAGCCGATCCAAGATTCTCACGCCAGTTCGAAGGATTTGGCGAGGATCCACATGTTGTATCTTCAATGGGAGAGCAAATGATAAAAGGATATGAAGGCATTACTGACAGCATTGGTCATTCCACAAAACTGGCAGCCTGTTTGAAACATTTTCTGGGATATTCAGTCTCGTTTTCCGGTAAAGACAGGACACCGGCATTTATACCTGAAAATGTACTTCGCGAATATCATTTACCCGCATTCAAAGCTGCAGTTGAAGCGGGAGTGGAGTCGGTGATGATTAATTCGGGTTTAATCAATGGGGTCTCGGTTCATGCCAGTCACGATATTATTACAAAATTGCTGAAAGAAGAGTTGAAATTCGAAGGGATAGTGGTAACCGACTGGATGGATATCATCAATCTTCAAAGGCGGGATAAAATCGCTCAAACAAACAAAGAAGCCATCAAACTTGCCATCAATGCGGGAATTGATATGTCTATGGTACCCTATGATTATGTGAGTTTCACCAAAGACCTGATATCATTAGTAAAAGAAGGGGAAGTAAAAGAAAGCCGGATCGATGATGCCGTTCGACGTATATTAAAGGTGAAAATGAAACTGGGCTTATGGAAAACCCCTGTAACCAGACTGGCCGACTATCCGTTATTTGGTTCTAAAGCGCATGAAAAGCTGGCATTTGATGCTGCTGCTGATGCGATTACGTTATTAAAAAACACACAGTCAATTTTACCACTTGCTAAAAATACGAAAGTACTGGTTGTGGGACCCAACGCTAACAGCATGCGGACTTTGAATGGTGGATGGACTTATTCCTGGCAGGGTGATAAAGTAGAAAGGTTTGCAGGAGCTTATCATTCAATACTAAAAGCAATTCAGATTGAGAACGGAATAAATAATGTACAATATGTTCCTGGTGTCAGTTATATCGAGGGGGGGAAGTACTACGAAGAAAAAGAAGATCAGATGGCACAGGCAGTTTCTGCAGCAAAATCAGCTGATGTAATTATTTTATGCGTAGGTGAAAATACATATACCGAAAAGCCGGGCGATTTAAATGATTTGAATCTGAGTGAGCTGCAAATACAGCTATGTAAACAACTTGCAAAAACCGGAAAGCCGGTTATTTTAATCCTGAATGAAGGTCGTCCACGTTGCATAAATAAAGTAGAACCTCTTATGCAGGCAGTCGTGCAAATTTATTTACCCGGAAATTATGGCGGTGATGCCCTGGCAGATATTCTCTTTGGGGATATAAATCCATCCGGCAAATTACCCTATACCTATCCTTCGTATCCAAATTCAATAGTCAACTATTACCATAAATTTTCTGAAGAGCAAAAACCTTCAGAAGGAGCATATAAGTATGAATCGGATTATAATCCCCAGTATGAATTTGGGTCAGGTTTAAGTTATACGACCTTTGAATATGGTGAAATGAAAGTATCTAAAAAGTCATTCACCGGAAATGAACCAGTTGAAATAAGTGTAAAGGTAAAGAATACCGGAATACGTGCCGGAAAAGAAACTGTCATGCTGTTTTCGAGTGATTTGTATGCAAGTCATACCCCTGACGTTAAAAGGTTACGACGGTTTGAAAAAATAAGTCTTCTTCCGGGCGAAACAAAAAAAGTAACATTTACCCTGCATGCTAATGATTTAGCATTTGTGAATACCGATAATAAATGGGTGACTGAACCGGGGGAATTTCGACTGGAAATTAGCGGTTTAAGAAAATCAATTAATTTTGAATAATAAAGTAAATGCAGATACAAAAGATTTACCTTTTATTCCTTAAAATGTAAAAATACGCAAAATATAAAATCATATTAACCTGGAAGCGAAACTAACTGAAATCAGAATTTTAGTTTAAGTTTCGAAGCCCTCAATTGAATTCGATGAAAAAAATTACTTTCACTACAGTTTTTCAGATATCATTTTTTTCTTTGATGCTTTTCACAAGCACACTTTTAGCAAATGATTATGTTCATACTTCCGGAAAACAAATTTTGGACAGCAATGAAAACAATTTAGTATTAAAAGGAATCGGTACGGGAAACTGGATGATTCAGGAAGGTTATATGATGCAAAGTGCTGACGTGGCAGGCACCCAATGGCAGTTCAAAAAGAAATTAACTGAAACAATTGGAGCCGAAAAAACCGAATTGTTTTATACTTCGTGGCTCGACAATCATTTCCGAAAAATTGATGTAGATTCCATGGCACGCTGGGGATTTAACAGTGTCCGCCCTGCTTTACACTATAAAGTATTTACCCTTCCAATTGAAGACGAACCTGTTCAGGGTGAAAATACCTGGCTGGAAGATGGATTTGTCAGGTTGGACAGTTTGGTTGCGTGGTGTGCAGCCAATCGGATGTATGTTATTCTTGACTTGCATGGAGCTCCAGGTGGGCAGGGAAAGGACAGCAATATCTCCGATTATAACCCGGCAAAACCTTCTTTATGGGAAAGTGAACTGAATAAATCGAAAACGGTTGCCTTGTGGCGCAAAATAGCAGAAAGATATGCAACCAATAGATGGGTTGCGGGCTATGACTTGTTAAACGAAACCAATTGGACCTTTCCGGAAGGTAACAATTCCCAATTACGTAATTTGTATGGCAGGATTACAACAGCAATTCGTGAAGTTGATCCAAACCATATAATTTTTATTGAAGGGAATTGGTTTGCAAATGATTTTTCGGGACTGACTCCTAAATGGGATAATAACATGGCATATAGTTTTCATAAATACTGGGCATACAATGATGCCAATTCAATCAATTGGATTGTCAACTTCCGTAATACCAATAATTGTCCGGTATGGTTGGGTGAGTCGGGTGAAAATTCAAATCGTTGGTTTACCGATTGTATTAAATTAATGGAAGATAATAACATTGGTTGGTCGTGGTGGCCTGTTAAGAAAGCAGGTATAAACAATATTTTGAAATCCACCGTCAATGCCGATTATAAGGCATTAGTTGATTATTGGCATGGAATTGGAACTAAACCGACTGTTGAAGCGGCCTATAATGCGGTGTTAACTTTCTCTGAAAATCATAAATTTGAGAATTGCAGTATTCAGCATGATGTTATTGATGCCATGATGCGTCAGCCACACAGTACAGAAACACTCCCTTTTAAACCAACGAATACCTCAAGCACGATATTTGCAGTTGATTACGATTTTGGGCAATCCAATTATGCTTATTGGGATAAGGTAGATGCCGATTATCATGTGAGCACAAATCAATATACTACCTGGAATAATGGAAATTTTTACAGGAATGATGGTGTTGATATCGAAGGATGTACTGATGCTGTAACAAACGGTTACAGTGTTGGGTGGATTGAAGATGGTGAATGGATGCAATACAGCATTCAATCTGAAGCACCGATGACTTATAATGTATTGCTTCGGTATGCAGGTGAATCACAATCAGCTCTTGTACATTTAGAGGTAAATGGAAAACTTGCTTCGAAAAGTATTGTTTTAACTCCTTCGGGAAATTGGAATACCTGGAAAACAATTTCTATCCCGAATGTAATGATTCCATCCGGTGCTTTTAAAATGAAAGTGGTTTTTGAAAAAGGGGGTGTAAATGTCAATTACATGCAATTCAGAAATCCTAAGTCAATTGAAAATACTGCTTTTGATTTATTAAATGCCCAATCTGATAAGCTGACAAACACACTTTATTTAAAATTCAACAAATCAATTGATGCTTTTAATGGAAACCCGTTTCAGATTACAATTGATGGACAGGCAGCTTCAATTCTTTCATGTACACTTTCTCCAACAGACAATCAGGAATTGATACTTAATCTTTCTAATAATATACTCATTAACTCAGTTTTGAAAATAAATTACAATGGATCAGAAATTACAAGCGGCATACAAACTCTGACTCCATTTGTAAATACTGAAGTTCAAAATTTGACTTATCAACATCAGGTTATACCTGGCAAAATAGAAGCAGAAAGTTTTATTATAAACAATGGATTTTCCTCCGAAACATGCACCGATGTCGGAGGTGGTCAAAATTTGTCCTATTCTGCCAAGGATATGTATGTTGATTATTTAGTATTGGTTCAGAACAGTGGAGATTACAAGCTCGACTTTAGAATTTCTGTAAACTCCACTACTGCTCAAATTGTATTACTAAAGGATCAAAACGGAAGTATAGTTCCTCTTAAAACAGTTTCATTTTTCCAGACAGGAGGATGGCAAAATTGGCAAACCCAAAGTACAACAGTTTCACTTACTGCAGGTAAAAATATTATTCGCCTCTTATCACGTACCGATGGATACAATCTAAACTGGATTCAATTTACACAGACTACTGCAGTAATTTCACCCAAAATAACCGATATATCCTTATATCCGAATCCGGCACATGACGCTTTTTTTTTACAATTTAACCTCGGTCAAGAACGTAAAATAGAACTTATCGATTTACAAGGTCGGGTTCTTATGCAAAATATAACTGATGAGCCAATGACTAAAATAGATATTTCAGGAATGAAGCCCGGAGTATATCTCGTAAAAATTGTAGATCAGTGGAATGTTGTAACAAAAAAAATACAAAT
>Ga0302215_10001169_pt1 | contig 19018 bp, 41 predicted proteins | sample II_Fen_N3_1_FD_194580 | JGI IMG/M metagenome (GOLD analysis project Ga0302215, IMG submission 194580) | Peat permafrost microbial communities from Stordalen Mire near Abisko, Sweden - II_Fen_N3_1 | ecosystem: Environmental > Terrestrial > Soil > Wetlands > Permafrost | place: Sweden: Abisko...
CGGGGTTAAAGCGGGTGATATGCCTCCAACGACCAAAGGCACGTTTAATAACTTTGGATGATATTCTGGATTCACCACTTGGACGATGTTCCCTATACGAAGTTCATTTATTTGTATCATAGTCTTTCTTTGTACTAAGTTAAGTATATTTCGGTTAAAATCAAAATAATCAGTGAGTTAAATATCAGAATCGCTTAAATTAACCGTGCCCAATCTCCCGACTAAGCACGGTTTTCTCAACCTTAAAACTAATATATGAAATGGTGTAAAGATAGCATAGATTTTGGAAAGTGGGCCAATCTTCTTCGTTTTCTTCGTACTCGATTTCACTCCGTGCATCATTGCTCGCCTCGTAAAACCGTATAGCATATTCATCATCAAACTTTTCGAACCCTTCTTGTCTTCTTTTGTCTGATCCAAAAACCAATTCTGATTCGATCCTTATTCCGTCAATACTCGTAGAGACAGACATAGGAAAGCCATCTTCGTTTTCGGATTCAATGGTTACTAAGACTTGGTTAGAATCCATCATGTCAAATATTTTAGCAAATATCATAGTCTTTTTTGTTTTAATTTATATTCAGAAAGTTTTGGTTCGGGTTAATCGGCTTTGACAAAATGATATGGACGCTGTGTTTGGCTTAATGAACAATAAACATTTTCACACACTTCATAATCATTCAGTGAACAATGGCTATTGCAGTTATCTTCAGTGTTAAATCCTTCATCAATAACAGCCAAATGTCTTTCACCGTTTTCGAGTTCAATAATGTCACCTACTTCTAAGTGTTCTAGTTTCTCAGTTTCTTTGTACGTTTTCATAGCTTTTTAAATTGTTCGTTAAATAATCACAGTCGTTCCTACCATGCTTAAATCCTCTTTGCCCCATTTATGGCATGGTTTCGTTTCAGAGTACCGCCCTTTGTGGGTTGGCTTGTTTTCAGGCGTTTTAATGCCTTCAAATTCATTAGACGTATGTTTTACTATTATTCTGACCAACGCTCGCCCTGTGTCCTTAAAGTTGGGTTGTGGTAAACATGACGGTCTATCCAACACTTCGGCAAGTACAAAAGTTTTGTTTCCTTCGGATAGATAGGTTAATTGTGGGGTTTTTGGTTTCATTTGGGATATAGGTTATGATAATTGTTCTAATTCATCCTTTGCCAATTCTAATTGTCTTCTTGCCTCTTCGTACATAGCAATAACCCCAACGGTCATAATACTCGACCTTCCATTTTTCCCGTTATGATAACCCCTTGCCAAATGCACTTTGTAATAATTCGTGGGATCGTTCGTTTTTGTCTCGGGATTAATTCCAATACCAGTGCAAAATTCAGGACGTAATTCACAAACAACATCTTCTAAATCGTCAATAGCATCTATCAAGTCGTTTGCTCTTTTTATTTTACTTCGTTCCATGTTGTCGATTCGTATAAAATTGTTTTTAAAAATAGTTTAGAAATCACGTGTTCAATACGGCAGCCTTTCGATGTTTGCCAATTGTCCATAAAATACACCGTCTTACAAAGTATCAGCTTCCAACAAACGTGAAGCATGATTTTCCAATACGGCCAATCTTTCGGACACATTCCAAACGGTACGACTGCGATGTATCCCATCTTTTTCACACGTTCGGCAATAAAGGCAAAATCACGCTCACAGGCAAAGGCCTCTTCGGGTGTGTTCAATAGGCTTGTTATCGCCCCCGAAATGTAGCACCTTTTTTCGTAGTGCCTTAAATCGTGCTGTGTTTCTCGTATCCATGCTCCGATTGAAGCGATGGTTTTATACAGTTTTATTGTCATTTGGATTGTGCGTTTCTGATTGAAATTGAATGATTAACTCGAGTCATAAACTTTTCGTTTGAATCACGAATAATACCCATCACTCTTTTAACTGTTGCCCTTGATGTAGAGGACGGAAAGTCGTAATCCTCTGCAATACCAGAAGGTAGGTGTGTCAGGATGAATGACTGTAATGCTATCAATTCAGATTCAATGCTTTTAACCTTCACCAAGTCATCGCTCGGAGTTTCCTCTTTCTTTGGAGCATAGTTTAGGATGTCAGACATATCATGTGGATTTGGGCCATCGCCAACATATTCATAAACTTCACGTTGAGGATTTTCCTCTTTGCGGTTCGTCAGCGATTCCACCAACGCCTCAACGTCCGATTTGTGAAGCATCGCATAAAATCCACCTTTTCCGTCTGCCACAACAATAGAGGCGGCATCGAGTTTGTCTTGAATTGTTTTGTTCATTGGTTTAGTTTATTTACTCATTTCCCATCCAACGACTTCGTTTATCCGTTGTCGCATAGTTTCAATTTCTGTCTCGTGTTGTTTCGTCAGCTTTTCCACCAAGTCGATGACATCAGACTTCATTAATACCATATCGGCAATACTGCCATTCCCGTCACACTTGGAGCATGGCTCATAATAACCATCTATCAAAGTTGATCCTTCCCCTTTACATTTTGGACACGGCCAATAATGCGATTCAAGTCCGTCAATCAGTGATTTTGTCTCGTTTGTCATGGCTTTAGTTATAACAGCAAGTGAACGAATAAACCCCATTTAGAAGCCCACCATTGAACGCACTCGGCAAAACAATGGTAGCACCCACTTGTAGCTCGAACGTGCCGTCTTGCCCCAACGTAGCGACATTATTGACCGTGTTCGATACAAAGTTAATTACTTGTAGGGTAGTTGTGCCGTTTGTGACCTGTGCGGATGTTGGCAGTGCGATGGAGAATGTTTTGGACGGGTTGCCACGTACCGAAAAGATATTACATGAATAATCTCCCGAAACTGTTGCCCCGCCTGTTGATGTTCGGGTTGTAGGTGTTACAGTTACAGTTGATTCGCCAATGTTCACCGTAGTGCCAAAATTTAAACTACACACCTCTTGGACTTGCAAGCCTGCGAGTAGATTAATCTTGATCCGTCCGTTAGCGGTAGTTTGAGCCACACACAGTATCGGCAAAAGAAATAGAAATAAAATAGCTTGTTTCATAGGGTTTTAGATTATTGGTATTGTACAAATTCATCCTTTTTTCCTGCAAGTACGTTTTCAGCATACTTGTACGCTTGCCTTACCTGCCTGTCAAAACAGGTTTTACCTTTGCTGGATTCGTGTAGATTATTAGTCAGCCTCAACGCTTCGATAATAACTTTTAGTTGAAATTCGTAAATAACGATTTCATTCATGGCTTTACTTTTTTACAAATTCAATTTTATAATCAAACACATCGAGAACATCTTCGATTGTTATACGCTGCCAATTTCCATTTTCACGGCAACTCTTCAATGCTTGGTTGCTCAGCTTGGTTTTCACACCCCGTGCTGCCCTGCGTTCGTTCACGGTCTGTTGCAATTGCTTGGACTGCATACCGCTTTGGTTCATTAATTGTTGGACTGTTGTACTCATAGATTTTCTGCGAATATGGCGTTAATACGGTCGGCGGCGGTTTGGGATTGCCTGCGAGTTTGGAAATAGTTTCCTGTTTCAAAAAACCTATCGTCGTTATCATCAAACGATTCTATGTAGGCGTGCGTTATACCACCTTCCCTGCATACAAAATATTTTTCGCCTTCTCCTGCCCTCCACCTCAATTTTTCAACCCGCTTCAATTCAGCGTTCCACTTTTTGCCGTCCTTTGCAAGTGCATCGAGTAGTTGCTGTTTTTCGGATTCGGTAGCAAGTGTTAAAGCATTATAATTACAGCGTGAATCATTTTCATATACACTTAGTCCTCTGTTTTTGTTTATATAACAATAGACAATGCAATTATCTTCATTGTTCCTTTTTTGAAAAATACCAATTCCATTATAGGGGGATTTTACAAAATCCCCATCTTTCGGCTCAAACTTCGCTTCAAATGTTGCTATCAACTTGTTTTCAATCTGCTCAACCGTTACGGTCGTACAGTTTTCGGGAATAGTGAATGATTGTTTCATAGATTTAATTTTTTTGGTTTAGACAAATGTAATACAATTTAGTTGTAATGCAATACAAATATGTGATTATTTTTGAACTATTTTTATAGGCCAAAATGTCGGTAAATTTCCTGCTCGGTAGCGTATCCCCTGACGATTTCCACAATATGCGAAAACCCTGCACGGTATTCATCCGTACCATCGTCAAAAAGTCGATGACACGTATCGTGCCCCTTCCAAACATTCTGAACCTCGGTATAGTATTGGCCGTAGATTCCTTTCGGGAATAGGTGGCAAAGTGCTACATACGGACTGCATGAAGTTCGGCAAAAGATACATTGGTTCGGCTTGGTCTTTTTAATCCGTTCAAGGATTTTATTCCGTTCCGATTGTTTGGATGATAGCTTTTTCATTCGGTTATCTGTTCAAAGTAAAATATCCCGCTAAATGGTTTATCTACCGTAATTCCAAAAAGGTCTGCAATACGATTCATGTATATAATCCTTTCTTTGGTTTTTTCTCGGTTGGTTGTTTTCGGCAATTTTGCAAGCCTCAAATGAAAGGTAAGCAGATATTCCCTAAACCCTTCCAGGTCAAACGCTCTTTTATAATGGTTCACGATTCTTAGTGCAGGTAAAAGGTTGTCGATATTATTAACGTCCTTCATTCGTTTTTCTCGGTTTTCATAGCTTTGCATTTTTGCACATTCCCCCGCCACAAAATATTTCCAATTGTTTTTACTTTTTACGTGGTCTATCTGCCAATCGCTTTCAAGTGGCTGACCTGTATAAGCACACAGGCCGTTATACTTTGCGAAAACAATATCACGCTTCTTCATCGAGTATCCATTTTAGCAATTCGATTTTTTCCCTGGTTACGGCATTTTCCGCACTGATATTCTCGCAGGCTTCCATGTCCTGCTTTGCGTGGGATTTCCAATATTGGTGTCGGCCACGCTTTAGGTCGGCTCGCAGGTCGGTCAAGAGTAGTTCTATTTCTGATTGGGGTTTCATTTCAGAATATAATTTACAGCATGGATAGCGTTTTGTGTCAATTTCCTTTGCCAACATCCATTAGTTGGTGACCATTTAAATGCGGCATGTTTTAGTTTTGAAATCATTTCGGGGTCTGGCTTCCCGTCAAAAAATAACTGTATCCTATCGGCCTCAAAATTCCTTAAAACCTTTACCCCGTTTATTTCAGTTTCGGAACTTTCAGGTTTCACAGAATCCAGAGACACTTTAAATTTTTCAGCAAGTTCAATAAAAGACCAAATGGAATTTCTTTGAGTAGCCAAAACTCTATTCTTTTCGATCTGCATAGTGGCCAAATAATCTAATACGGATCGTATGAGTTCTACGTTACCCGTTCTGGCAACTGTCTCGAGCCTTGATCTGAATCGATCAACCAGAAAGCCACGGAAAAGTTTATCAACTTGTTCTTTCCAAGTATCCAGAATTTCGGCATCCTTTTCGCTTTGGGGCCTTGCTTCTTCAACCTTTTTAACAATCGACTTCAACACTTTTTCCCGCCATTCCGAAAACTCTAGACTTCGGTTGTGTTCCGATTGATTCGCTTTCTCATTTCGTCTTACAGGGAAATTTGCAGGGCCGGTTATCATGGAAGATAGGCAGCGACTTTTTGCAGCCATCAAAGCAAATAATCTCTGATTGTACCCAGATATGTACCTTTCTATTTCCGTTTCAGGCAGATTAGATATATCATCGTTTAATTGCGCCTCGTGTTCAATTACTGTTTGTTCAGCCCTTTTTTCAGGCGAAAAGGATATACCTTGGTAGGCTCTGTAGGCGGCCTTATACAGTCCTTCGATTTTAATTTGTTGCATTGTTATAACTTATTTTTAGTGTGGTCGATAATTTTCATCGTGGTTCGGTTGTAGGGTAGGGTTAGGCCGTTCGGGTTCTGGGGTAGGGGTTGATTATTCATAGATTACAGCTAAGTATAAAACCCTTGTTGATTAATTCCTGTGCAATTTCTTCGGTGATGTCGGTTATAAGTTCCGCTTTGTATTCCCTTTCAGAAACCCTTGTGTTTTTATAAAGCGAATATCCGATTATGTTATTTCCGATATGCGTAAAGCAAATATCCTTTTTGCCAAAATCCCACATATTATTCACTGACATTTGAAGCCATTCTATTGGCTCGTCCTCAAATCGGACATACTGTGTGCTACCGTAGATTTTCATTGTGTTTTTTATTTTAGTTTTGTTTCGGGTTGAAAATTAAAAAGGAAGGGTATCTTTTTGCTCTGCATTAAAAAGGCTCTCACGGTCTTCCGGTGTGCGTTGGTCCGTTTCGCCTTCCGGTATAACATAGGCCAAATAAGGCTCATTATTCCAAACTACGTCCATACTATCGGAAGCATCCGCAAACCGGCCATTATTGATATTGTACCGGAACTCTGCAACTCCTCCGCTAGTGCATCCTAGGTGTTTGAATTTTACCTTTTGTACGTGAAACTCTGAAATTTCACCCCTGCGATAAATTGAAATACCGTAAAATGCTTTGTTGTAAAAGTGTGCTGATCCGGAAATATCGTACAATGTTGGGACCTCATACGCTCCGCTTGCATCCTTTTTCATTTTGGTAGGGTGTGCGATAACGTGTATTAAAAGGTCGTTTTTTTGGGCAAAGGAATAGATTGAATCAATTACCCTAGAAATGTACTGTGTTTCCGTTTCGCCTCTTTCCTGTTGGTGGTCTATTTTATTCCATGGATCAATTACAAGCTGTTTAATTCCTTTTTTACGGACCAGAATTTTAGCATACGAAAGAATGTTTTCTATCGTCACATCATCATCGTCCGGCTCGATAATAAAGAAGTTATCTTTTATGTATCCGCAAGATTGATCCACTTCGTATTTTCGTGTGTGCTGTTTATCGAACTTCTTACCGGATAGCCTAGACACAAACTTGGAAATAAATACCGGTGTCGGACGGTTTTCTGGTGAAAAGTAAGCCGTTTTCCATCCGTAGCGAACATTCAACTGCATTACAACCTCATCTACCCATTCAGATTTTCCATGGGAAGGTATTCCGGTCCAGAACGCTACCGCCCCACCTACCCATGTAATAAGTTTATCAATTGATTCGTGGCCTGTTTCCAGCCCCTTAGCCATTCCATTTTCCCAAAGTGAATAAATACTATCCATTGATGATTCAATGTCGTAAATCCCGCTTATTGGTACGTCTATCGCTTCGTCAATGGTCCGTCTTAATGCTTCGTATCCATATTTGAGTAGATATTCGTTTGCATCCTTGCAATCCTTGAAAGAAACCCGCTTGCAATTTTCAGCCCCAAACCTGCGGATCATTTCAGATTGTAGTGCGTTGCCCGCATCGTCATTGTCACCGGCTAAATAAAAGGTTTTGATATTCTCGAACCGGTCTATTGTATTATCAAGGTAGGTTAAATTCTGGTGTGTAATGGTCGCACCGTTCGGAACGCTCAGAACGTTTTTTATACCGGCCTCATAATACGCAAGTGCATCAAATTCCCCTTCTACCCATACGCACCAATCAGATTCCTTTATACTGTCAAGATTGTACGGTATCAATTCAGCACCGGAAAATAGTTTGAAATTCTTTGCACCGTCCCGATACTTCGTGTTTACAATACGGCCATCTTTGAAGTAATTAAAGCAGATGCAATTTTCTTCTTTCTGTGTTTGTGGCATCCATTCCTTTTGCTCTGTAATATTCAACGCTAAAACGGTATCCTGGGAGATCATCCGCTTTTTAAAGAAACCTATCAACCGGTCCGACAATTCTGTTTTGTTCGGCTCTTTTGGTCGCTTGTATTCTTTGGATGAATCAAACTCTTTGTACACAACAAACGAAAAACCACAATGTTTGCAATTTCCGGTCATCTTTTGAGAATTGAAAGAAGCTGATTTAATGGATTTCTTTTTTCTATCCTCACTGCATACCGGACAAAGGAACGGATTCTCTAGCCGCTTCAATTGTACCTCCACATTGTAGGTCTGCTTATTGCTTGTACAGTATAATTTCATCGGTTAAAAATTAGAGTAAATCCATTTGTTTTGTTTGGTGTCCCACTTGGCTAGATTGCTTGGCCTTGGTGGTGCGTTGTATGGTATTTCGGTTGATCCTAGCCATCTTTTTTTACCGTCCCACTTTTCATAGGATGGGTTAAGGTTTGGCGGTGGAAGTTGTACCGGACCACGTTGTATAATTTCATTGTTCCAACATTCATTATTCAGATATGTTGAAGGGTTTTTGCGGTATTGGATTTCTGGTGTTGATTGAACATACAAAGGAACGTGCATTTTTATTTCCGCTTTTTGTTTTTCGGTTATTGATTTCCATTTTGTTTCGCATTTCTTCCGGTCCTCTTTTTTACCGTAATCAGTCCAGAAATCATCAAAAGAATAAACCTCTTTCTTTTCTTTTTTTAAGACAGGTAAAGAAGAAATAACTATATCTCTATTTTCATCTTCCATATGTACAGACATATCATTTATCATATGATTTTCTTCTTTTGCTTTACCGGCTTTATTTTTCCTACGGCTTTCGCTGTATTCCTTGCGTTTATTTTGTTCAATTTCTAAGCGGGTATTAAAAAATAGACCATCAGAATCAATACTAAATTTCCCCTTAATAGATTCCCAGAGTTGGGCATTTCCAAATAACATATGTAGTATCATATCATTAGTCATATGACCTCTATTAAACTGCATCATTAGTATTTCAATGTATGCACCTTTTTGCTCAAAAGACATTCCAAGCGTACCACCTAAATAGTCATTGGGATAAAATAAAAAAGCCGGATCTTTTGCCATTATAGTAAGTCTAAAATCTGTTTAACATCAAAAAACGATTTACCTTTTTTCATCACCTGATAGGCAATTAAACCAATAATCTTTGCAAAGTCAAAATGATATGCTTTATGGCAATCCTCGCAAAGAGTAACGTAACACTCGTTATCGTAATCCCAAGGCTTTGTATCGGGCAAATAATACAAATGGTGTATATATAGCTCTTTGTCAGGATCAAGGCATAGACAGCACCGAAACTCGTCACGTTGCATAATTTCAAGCCGCTTGCGTTGCCACTTCGGATTTTTCAGATCGTCTGAATACTTGCTCATATCTTATTTTTTAGCTTATAAATATTCCACTGGCAAACAACACTGGCATAAATCATTGGATGCGGAAATACACCACGAACCCGCAAAACAAAGTCCTGTGCTACGGTGAAACTTACATCGCTGCAAACGGTCTTAAAATCCCATTCATTCGGTGGTGTGATGCACTGATATTTAAACTCGTTAAGAGCTTCACTGAACTCCAAATTTACGCTTAATTCCATTTTATTGTATATTAAAATTTACACTTTTTGTAAAATAAAAAACTATACTAATTCCTTAGCAAGTTTAAACTCAACATCCTTTGGCATTTTCCTTCTACCGCTTAGATAATGGGAAAGTAGAGATTGAGAAACCCCAGCCTTTTCGGCAAGGTAGTTCATTTTTAAACCCCTTACTTTAATGTCGTTTTTCAGTCTGTGTTCTGTCATATTTAATTTACGTTGTTTGGTCAAAAATTACCCGCTATTGCACGGGCTTATTTGAAATACAAATATAGGGAATGATTTCACGAAATGCAAATAAAATGCAAAATAAATTCACCGCCTCCCCAAATTCACAATAGCTCGCCCAATCATCGGTAACGGCTTTGTTCATCTTTTAGGTTGGCGGTGAAGGGTGGTTAATACTTCGATTTGAATAACTCATACTTACCTTTTTCAATCAAAAGCTGCTTTTCCAATGATTCAATTTTGGCAATAAAACGCTTTCCGATATAGTCTTTTGCTTCGTCAAAGGTTGGAAAATATTGCTCGTATGTTGTCGCTTTCCCGTTTCTTCGTTCTTTGCCATCACTGCCGATTACATAAACGCATGATTCTGTTACTCTCGATACTTCGACTTCATGGATGGTGTCGTACCATTGTTTTACTTGGTAGTATTTCATTTCAATTTAGCGTTAATTTCTTCTACTATTTTACAGTACTTTTTCTCGTAGGTCACAATGTCAGAATACCACCAATCAGATTCTACCTTTGCAGTTCCTTTTTGCGCCGACCTTTTGCAGCATCCAAACAGTGAACCTAAATATTTATAGCTGGTCTGCTTGAAAAACCTGTGACGGATTACAGTCCAACAAACTGCTCTTGCTTCTGGCAGCGGTGCTTTTCTGCTTCGGGATTGAAGTTGGTCGTAGGAAACCGAATAGGATTGACAGACGGTTTCGATAATTACGGCAATTTGCGGGGTTAATTGGTCGGTTGTTTTCATATTGATTCAATAAAATTATCAACTTTTTTCATAGCATCCTTAATATCCAAGGATAAGGACAGTCGTAAATCCATCAAAATATTATGGCAAACATTAACCGCCTTTGGATTGTCTGAACTACCGTTACCGTATTGTGTTGGTATCTTGTTTACTTCACGTTCAATATCCTCAAGAACCGTTTTTCTGAAATCTCTTGCACGGTCTAAATTTAGTATTTGTTTTTCTGTCATTGTATCAGTTGTTTTAAGTTTCTAAAATTTGTATCCCGTGAACGTGAAGCATTAACTTCCGTTTGATAATGTATTCGGCTGTGCGTGTAATTGGTGACTTTACATCTTCGACTACAAATATATCGTCCTTGTAGTATGTGAAGTCTGCAACATACTTGCATGAACGTTCAACGCATTTGCCATCCCTGTATTGACTCGGTATAAGCTCGAAAATAGCCTGTTCCTGCAAGAATGATATAATCCCTGCCTTTTGTAATAACTGAAGCGTGGCGGCTCTCTGTGACTCTTTACGGCTGTCGTATCCGTTCACCTTCGTGTTGTTATACTTCGATTTCTTAATCATCGGCTGCATACTGCGAAATTCTTTGATGTTCATTTGTCGGATTTGTAAAGTTCGAGCAGTGCGATTTGGTCGGGAGTTGGGACATATATAAAATCTGCATAAATTCCTTTTTCTCCATTGTCTGAATCAAACTCTCCATCATTGCAAATCGAGTCATTAAACATAAGCATTCCGTCGTCATCGTCTATATGTGATAATTCTGCAATATAAACATAGTCACTTGAAACAAAAAGATAACGTGTATTATAAAATAAACCTTTAGTTTCTAGCATGTCTCCTTTTTGCCCGAATATTTCATCGAACGTTTTTCCATTTACTGATTTTTTCATTTCAAAAGTTTATTAGTTTCGTTTCTTAGTTTTCCAGTTTACGTCAGGATCAGGAATTTCCAAATCCAATTTATCAATACACCACTCACGGATTTTGTTGCAGTATGCCATTTCGTCCACCGTCTTAAACTGACTTTTCGACATCGGTAGTTTAATCGAGCATCCAAGTTCAAAGTCCAGAACATCGGTATTTGCCCATTTCCATTTGCACCACATATCAACATCATCGACCGTTTTAAATGCGTCCATTCCTGTTTGTTGCAGTGCCTCGAGCATCAAAGGATAAACAACGCTGTAAAGATAGCCGAATTGCTTTGTAGAGGCCTTACGGTGGCATTTCTCAACGGGTAGTTTATAATGTCCTTCGGGTAGTTGGTTCAGCGATAAACGGAACAAATCGGGATTATGGATTACAAAGGGTTTTCCGTCCTCTTTTGTTCCGTAGGCGGTTGGTAGGTTCATTAGAATGGTAGTATTGTTTTGTAAAACCTGAACGGATGGAACGATATTTCAATTTCAGTTACACCATATTTGCATGGATACTGCAATAAAGTGTGCCACGAATAACACTTCAATTCAACCTTTAAGATTGAAATAGTGAATATGTGAATGAATTTGCTCATTCTGTCGATTTTATTACGTCCAATTTTTGGTAAATGCTATTTTCTTTGTTCTTTAGTCCGTAGTTCAGCAACCCATCAGACCTTAATTGTCGCAAGGCTCTGAATATTGTACCGTCAGGACACATCGGACGGAATAATTTCAGCCGTACATCAATTACGAAAATTACACCGTGCCATATTTTAGGCTGTTCGTTGTACGCAAGCAAAACGGCTTGTTCAACTGATAATTCGGATTTCGGCAGAAATCTGCCTTTTTCATCTCTATTCATGGCTATTTGATTATTTCGGCATCCTGTATGCCATCTTCATCAAATTTATCCTGTTTGGATTCTGTGGCTGATTTCCATTCTTCAAACTCTTCACGCTCGAATTGTCCTTCAATTTCAAGAACTTTTATCATGTCAGCAGATAGACCGGACTTTGGAAGGGATTTAAACGCCCAGTTAAGAATGGTTTTTCTTTGCATTTCCACTTCATCCGTACCCCACGGGCTTGAACTACCAGCCTTTACAGCCTCACTACGTTCTTTTATAGCGTCCATACGGGACTTTGGCATAACATCAAAGCATTTCTGTCCGTTCGGTAAAATGGCGATCCAGTAGCCTCCTAACAACGCCCCACGGTCTGAAACAAAATAGGACGGTTTATGTACAATTTCATCCGTAGTGCCTTTGATAACCTCGAATGAATCCTTTTCGTACACCAAACTTGCTTCAATCCATTTGACAACACCGCCACGAAGTAGAATATCCACTTTGCCCATGTAGGATGATTGAAATTTTACTTTCCCTTTGTAAGGCACCAGGTATGCAAGCCGTAATTCAGGGTTCAATGTCAATCCGGTTAATGCAATATTCTTAATTGCTTCAATGAAATGGTCGGGGTATGCCTTGGCACAACCAAACAAATAATCGTTACCCATAAGCAATTGAATTGAAAAATTTACCTCACGGGCAAACTGTTGTTCAGTCCCACCGGATGCAATAAACGCCTTTTTTGGCATCGTTAGTATTTGTGCGAATCCTGCATCAATCAGTTTTTTCGGAAGTGCCGGAAGTGAAAGCGGCTCAGGTTTTACAGCCGGAACTTCTGACTTTTTCTGTTCAGGTTTTTTTTGTTCTACTGCTGTTTCTGTTTTGGGTTGTTCAACTCCATCGAAAATGTTCTTTTCTTGTTCCTGTTCGTTTGTCATAACTTTAGTCATTATAGAAAGTTAATTGTTTATTTGCTTCATATCCGGGGGCTTGCGGTGTCATTATCCTACGGGCTTTAAAACCCGGCTGTATGAATACTTGCGCTCCATCAAAGTCGTTGTTTATTGTGCAGTGGAGATGTTGATTCAATAGGTTCATAAACCTGTGCGCACCAACACCCATTTTAATGATCTCGTCCGTTTCTGAATAACACCAATTTTCAGCGGACACCAAAACAGCGTCAAATGGTGCGGATTTCTGTTGGAATGTCCAAAAGAAGTCTTTCCAAATTCCCGTCCTTTCGTGTTCCATGAACTGATAAAAGGCAGCCGATATATCGTACTTGAATTTAGATATGATTTTGTTAATCGTGTCTTCGTGCAAATCGTCAACAGCCACCGTTTTCCAGTCAAGTATCTTTTTCCCGGTTTCCACGTCCGTCCGGTATTTGAATTTGCACCCTTCAAACATAACAAAGTGCGAAACCTCGGCTTTGCCCCACTTAATAATCTGCCGAATGTCTTTTGAAGTTTGGCGGCATCCGTTAAGAAGTTCAGAAACCATCGACCGGATTAATTTAATGTCTGATTCAAAAACGACTTCTTTTCCGGGGTTTTCGCATTCTGCCTGATATTTCGCCTCTTGATAGGCTTTCGTATCGTATCCGTATGGCTTGCTGGTCTTTTCATTAATCGGAGGATCAAAGACAACGACCGAATTTAAAAACGCCTCAACGCCTTTTTTATCATCCTTTGCCTCAACTATACATTGAAGACAATTATGGTATAAACTACCACGATCCATTGCCTCGGTTTCATTTTCAAACTCCAGTGGATGTTCACGCTTGTACAGCGCAAACTTAGGGCTTATAAGGTAGTCTTTCAGTTGGGTGGAACTTAGATACTCTTTGTAGATTTCGCCCCGGTGGTAGTCTTCGTTTGGCAGATTAAAGATTGTATCCTGCATAGATTTTATTTATTAAGTTTCTTAAAAATCACCACCCCCGCAAGCAATAAAATAATGCCGCAAAGGTTCGGGATGAAAGAGGGCTGTTCGGATGAAGTCAGCAATAGGCCGATAACCATCAATAAAGTGGTCAGGGTGTTGAATAGAGGTTTATGGTTGGTCGGTTTCATAGTTCAAAAGGTTTGGCATTATTCCAAAGTTCGGTTGTGTTTGTTTCTTTCAAGTCCTCAGCCATTAAATCAAAGTGTGCGTTAAAAAATGCTTGTTCAAGTTCAGGGATGAAAATGCCACAATCAACAGCATCTTTTATAATTATCATCCGTGAAAAATTATCAAATGTCAAGTTCATCGCTTTCATTATTTAATTCAAATTCTGTTTCGCTACAAGTCGAGAATAAAAAGCCGTTCTGCTTTACATAGTTGATTCCATCGTGTGGAAGGTGTGCATGGTTCGGGACGTACTGAATACCCCTGCGTTCCATTTCAGCGATAACCTTTTGACAGGTTTCTTTGTCAGGACATTTCGTGTAGCTGCTCATGGCTTTTTCTTTTTTGGTTTGGCACTCAAAAATAATATCGTCAGCACGAGGGCGGCGATGAAGAGGGAGAAGTAAATCATGGCTTAATCGTAATCGTTGATTTCCTTCATGTATTGACGCTTTTCCTCGTCTGCGTATTCTTGCAACTCAATGCTTGATTCGTACTCTTCCTCGTTAAATTGTTCCGATTCGGGATAATCCTGTTGTCCTCCGTAGATAATCATGCTGTTAAGGTTTTTAGGTAAGTGATTATTTTGTTGAATTTCGCTTCGTGGGTGTCGGGTTCGCACATCCAAATATCAATGTTTAAACCAAACGTATCCTTTTTAAAATGTGTAAAACTCATATTTTGAGCGTTAATACCGAAGGATATGTGGTGCCCTTTTATTTGTGCCTTTACTACCAACGGAAGTAGCGTTTTGGCAATTTGTAATTTTGTCATTTCGATAGATTATTAAGTTCTTTTTGGTATGCGTTATGTGCTTCAATTTCATTGCTGAAATACCCTAAATGTTTTTGTTTTCCTTCGATTACGATTTTCGCCCTCCATTTATTTTTGTCCTTATACCGACATACTCCAGCATATTGAGAAGAAAATCTCTTTCTATCTTTTCGAACACCAACAGTTAGATTAAACCTCTGCGTTACAAGTCTAAGATTTACGGCACGGGGGTCGGTTTTTATCCCGTTTATATGATCGACAACGATTTCATACCCATTTGGAATATGATTTAAAAAAGCACAAGCTACAAGGATATGTACGCCTACCGTTTCCCGAGTGTTTTCCTTGTATAATGTTGAAAACAGATATCCGTGCCACCCTAACTGTGTTTTTATAGGTCGCTCTTTAGTTTTAAATTCGCCTTTACCGTTGTAAGTTAATCGTGATAGCGACTTAACGTTTCCAAGGTTACTTACTTCATAAAGCCCTTCGTAGCCTTTGATTGATTTCCAAATTTCTTCTTCCATTTTATTTAATTGCAAATGGTCGCAACTTTCGCAAACGCCTCTAACCTCGTTTGGTACTCATTACGACCATTGATAATATGTTTATCCAGTTAGAGTTGGATTTATATTTCAAAGATACATAATTAATTCAATAATGTAAATTATTTGAGCCTTAACTTCATTGAAGCATAGAACTTAATCATTAAGGCGGGTGTTTATTCGTATCCGTTGTTTAAAAACAGTCGAGTGTTTAACCCATAATAGCGTAACGGCATTTTTATAGGTCGGTTCGTATCTTTACTTATAAGTAATTTCCAACTCCCCCACATTCCGCAATCTCCAACGACTTGTTTCGTGCTTTACTAAGTTGTTTTGTATGTCCAGTATGTCAATGATCGATTTTGATACTGCAAATATACAACGTATAATTTGTAATACAATACAATAAAGGCTACTTATTTTATGCCTATTTATATGTTGTGCAGCAGGTTTTTGACGCAAAAAAGCCGTAATACGTTGTGTACTACGGCATTAACTGAATTTGACTATTTTAGATAGGTTTGACTAATTTCGATATAATTGCCCAAATCGGCTTTCTCAGGATGAAAAGCACCGACAAGCTAAGTAAACCTATCAACTTCCACACCGTTCCAAGCCGTTTAGATGCCTTTTCCTTTATTGCATCGTAGGTTTTCAGCTTGTTAGCATCGGTTTTGGATAGTGGCTGTACGATTGTTCGGCTTGTAGTATCATGGATAGTCGTATTAATGTACTGAATCTTTACAGGTATTGCCACGTCCTTAACCACCAACGAATGATTTAGAAGCCCGCTGTGCCATTCTGCAACTGAATAGGCGTACTTATTGCTTAAAAGGCTGAAAGTGTCCCTAATCGAAACGCTGTCCCTTGTAGGCACTAATTTTGTCCATATAATTGTATCATGTGAAATGCGCTCTACAATACGGACGGTTTCAACAGGTACATAGACGTACTTCGTGCAACTAAACAGAAGTACTACGGAAAAAATCAATAGGAAGTGTTTCATTTGTCAGGCTTTATTTTTTCCAACAGACCGGCTGCAAGTAATCCGGCACTAACCCACATAAGTTGCGAAAGTAGTTCGGGATGCCACCCACAGATAGCGACCACGCAAGCCAAAAAACCGATCGTACCGTTGATACGCTTTGCGGATGCCTCCGAGTTGGAAGACATTGCCACTTTAATGAAGTTCCAGAATTTCATTTGATTTATTTTATTAGCATATCCATTTTAAATAGTTCCTGATTATCACCTCAAACTTGATGATTTCCCGAACGTCCGCCATTGGGATTGATTTGAAAAACTTCTTGCGGTATGGTAGGTGGGAAAACATTACACCACAAGTTTAAACGATTGATTTCTATTGCCTGTACGCTTGCTTGAAAGGTGTACCCACCAAGCACCCGTTTTTGTATTATGCTCTAAAATACATTGGTCAAAGCTGATATGTAGGTCTTTCAAAGCGACTACGATAATATCCCACGTTTCGGATGCTGTTTTACCTTGTAGTAAAAAATCTATTGCCGTACCTGACAAGTGAGCCGAATTAATCACACCGCCTATTGCCTTATTTAAAGCCGGGCATCTATACCATGAAGTAAGTAGAAAAGCAAGCCCGATATGGTCACGTAGAAGCTGCAAGACGGTTTTAGCGAACCAAGTAGCATCCATCAATACTTTTCCTGTCATTGAATTGTCGATACCGTGTTTAACTGCATAGGTTGAACGGGTGGCCTCTTCGGTTGTAAAGTTTGCGGATAGTTTCATTTGTTAATCAATTTATGGTACAACGTAGCCCCGACACAGGTAGGAAAGTTTGGGCATTTTTTCATCTCGACAGCACAGGCATCCATGATTTTTAGGCGTTCACGATCAACACTGTAAACCTTTTCATCATCCGTTATTTTTGCCCTTAGTTCGTTTACCTCTTTCTGGAGCATTTCATGTTGCCTACGGATTCCGTTAATTTCTAAGGTATAATTACCCTCTGTGATTTGTAGCCGTTTTTCGTATGCCTCTGTAAGACTGTCAAAAACCGATTGAAGGTTAGTCAGGTTTTTCCCCTCTGTTTCGGCCTCCATGCGCTTTAGCTTTGGCCTGAAATATAAGATAGTTGAGCCAATTCCTAAAATTCCAGCCCCACCCGTGATTAATGCTGTGATGTCCATAATCTGTCTTTTTTGCCTCGATGATTAATGATAACCCTTCGAGAAATAGTTTATACTCTGGTTCAGACATGCGGTCAAGTTTTCCGCACTGTATTTCAATGATTAAACCTTTTAACCCTCTGACTAACTTTCTTTGTGTAGCATCCATTTTTTCGGTAAAGCATAAAGGCCGTTATTAGTGTAGCTATATTTATAGTTAAGCAAAGGTAAAGATAGTAATTAAATTCAAATCCAAGCCTTGAAGCGATTTGTAGCACGGCATAAAACATAATGTTGTAGAGCAAAATGCGATGCCATGCACAAAAATAAAGCCGCTTAGACTGCGAAATTAGGTTTAAGCAAGGCCACAAACCGACTCCGATAAAAAAGCCTGTCAGCGGTCTTACTTCGATTCCTGCAAACTGTAACAGCATCAGTACCAACATAATGATATTGGCAACTACTGGAAAATATTTAACTGACGCTGTTTCTAGTTTCATGGCTTAATCGGTGGCACGGTTGGAGGATAATCATCGGGCAAATCCTTGCCGTCATCTTTCAGTGTTTTCATTTGTTTGGGGTGTTAATTGGCTAGGGTAATCTAATCGGCAAGTTTGATTCCAAAAGTAGGACGCTATCAACTTCGTTTGTGGATGCCCAAAAAGTTGCACGGTTCGCCCATGTATAATTTATGGCAACGTCTTTGAGATAATAGGTTGTAAAGTAGAATTTATTGTCTTTGAATGTGCAGGTCTTAATAGTAATGTTTTCCTCTTCGGATGCACCACCATCGTAAAGAATAATTCCGTATTCCAACCCTATCAAGTTGTTATTTTCAATATTATTCAGACTCGATAAATAACTCGAACCGCTTAAAACATTGGCATATTCAAACGGTGCATATCCTGTTTGGTTACAGATACATGAATTATATTTTATGTCATTCTTTGATGCCCCTTTTAAATAAATTGGGCGTGGCGCATAGACGTAATTTCCATAAATCTTTACTAATCCAAGTGTAGCGGGTATCGTTTTGACCACAATCCCCAAAGCCAAAGAGTTGGCATTAGCTGGCATATAGATATAGTTATTCAGAATCAATGCCGTCGTAACCCCACCGCCCAATAATAAGGCATGTTCATAGCATCCTGCGGCATAAACAATTCTGTTTTCTCTGAAATCAAATTGCGGGATAGTATTGGAGGCAACTCCATCCGTTCCTACTTGTACGGCTTTCGTATCCCCCGACATATTGATAGTATTGCCATACATATAAAGTGCTGCCCTGCCTGTTACTTTTTCAACGGCCATAGACCCGCTATGATTGAAGGTATTATTCAGCATCAGGACATTGATCGAAGAACTTGAATTTGAGAAATTAAACAGC
>Ga0302215_10001170_pt1 | contig 19004 bp, 16 predicted proteins | sample II_Fen_N3_1_FD_194580 | JGI IMG/M metagenome (GOLD analysis project Ga0302215, IMG submission 194580) | Peat permafrost microbial communities from Stordalen Mire near Abisko, Sweden - II_Fen_N3_1 | ecosystem: Environmental > Terrestrial > Soil > Wetlands > Permafrost | place: Sweden: Abisko...
CATATTCCATTTTCGCAACACTCTTGGGAAACTTTTTTAGGCTTTGGTGATGAAGAAATGACATCAGTGGATCTAGTTAAGTTGAAGGGCTATAAGAAAAGACTTCTACCTTTATTTGATGAATATAATAATAAAGAAATTGATCTTGTAAAGAATATACTTTCGTCGTATTATGGTAAAAAGATCGTTTTTATTGCTGAGCAGGATCAGTTTTATCGGGATCAGTTTGGTGTAATGACTGAAATAAAAGATAAATTTTATTCAACTAAAGCAAGGATTGACGATAAATTACTCTATTCGAGTGATTATTTCAATATTTCAATTCATGTAAGGCGGGGCGATATTGTTGCAGGGCAAATTAATCGGAATGAAAACTTGTTAATGCGTTGGCAGACCAATGAATACTTCGAAACCGTTCTGTCTAATGTGGTTCAGACTATTAAACCCGCAAAACCGATAGCAATTTACTTATTCTCTCAAGGTGTCAAAGAAGATTTTAAATACTTTGAAAAATTTGAGAATCTGAATTTTTGCTTAGATATGGGTGCTAAAGATTCATTTCTACACATGGTTTATGCAGATTTGCTTATTACAAGTAAAAGTTCATTTTCATATAAACCCGCTTTGCTTAACAGAGGCATTAAGGTTTGTCCAAAAGATTTCTGGCATGGTTATCCACAAACAGCTGATTGGATTTTGGTTGATCAAAGCGGAGTCTTAGATGAAAAAGGAGTGAATACTCTTCGAGGGATTAAATGAAATGGTTTGATTATTTACTGTAAATATTTAGGAATTTCGGATTTAATGTACTCCTATAAATAAAAGAATAATAAACTGATACAGATTTTACTGCCAAACAGAAGCATCACAATGATTAACTCTAAAGAATCATATTTGGAATATCTGGAAAAGGATAGATTGCGTCTTGGAATAAAAAAACACAAGTCATTGTTCTTAAATCCATTTGAAATTGATTTGGAGATTTGGGAGTTCCAGAAAGCATTAAGAAAGTGTGAGTATTTTTATAATATTGATAACAATTCAATAATATGGAAAATCGGGAAATTTCTTGCTGCGCGAAATTTCAAAAGACTTTCGTGTAAGCTAGGATTCACTATTCCTACGAATTGTTTTGGACCAGGTTTGCGAATATTGCATCGTGGGACTATAGTCATAAACGGACAATGTGAAATAGGCGAAAATTGTACTATTAATGCATGTGTAAATATTGGCACTCAGGCAGGGTACATTGATAAAGTTCCCAAAATTGGTAATAATGTCTATATCGGACCTGGAGCAAAACTCTTCGGAGATATTTATATCGCTGATGGTTGCGCTATCGGTGCTAATGCTGTCGTAAATAAGAGTTTCACTGAGTCAAACTCTGTCATAGTAGGTATTCCAGCGGTAAAAAAAGGTTCTCTTGATAGAGATTTACACATAATTTGAAAAATATGAGGATAGATTATTTTATTCTGAAAAGTATAAAAAAAATATATAGGAGACTTTTTAACACAAACAAGGGTGAACCAATTGATTTTGAGAAAGACCCCAATGTTGTAAGTAAAGAACTGATTGGTTTGATAACTTCAGACAAACCTATAATGGTTGCCAGATATGGAGCTACTGAATTATTGTGTATTGTGAATTACATAAATATAAAGAAAGGTAGGCCAAATTTAAGAGAGTATTTTAACACCGAAGATTCTGATTGGTGGTGGGCTGACAACAAATTAAAACAAATAGAGGAACTGAGTGGTTTTTTTCCTGCTACAATCGAAAATGTTGAGCGTTTTTGTGAACTAATGATTGATGATTCAGGTCAAGTCGATGCGTTGGCTTCATGGATAGAAAACGAGAAATATATGCAGGGATATATAGCGGATGCATATCGTTTTCAAGGTCTCCTTCTTGACCCTTTCTGGAGTGATACACCCTGGACTGTGGCTTTGAAGGGTAAGAAAGTATTGGTAATACATCCGTTTGAATCTACGATTATATCTCAATACAAAAAAAGAGAACTTCTGTTTACAAATCCTGATATTCTTCCTGAATTCGAGCTGAAGACGATAAAAGCAGTACAAAGTCTGGGTGGAAACAGTGAATACTCTACATGGTTCGAAGCTTTGGATTACATGAAATCGGAGATTGATAAAATTGATTTTGATATTTGTCTTATCGGAGCCGGAGCATACGGATTTCCATTGGCAGCATACGTCAAACGTAAAGGAAAAAAGGCAATTCATATGGGTGGTAGCCTGCAACTTATTTTCGGTATACGTGGTAAACGTTGGGAAAATGAGAACTATAATGAGGTATATAATTACTCAAAACTGATGAATGAATATTGGGTAAAACCTGCGGAACAAGAAAAACCTCGCAATGCTTCAAACGTTGAGGGTGCTTGTTATTGGTAATTTTTAAAATTTGTTTATGAAGATTCTTTGGATTACAAATACGCTCTTCCCTGATATATGTATCGAACTGGGTATTAGCGTACCTTTTATAGGTGGTTGGATGCATTCAGGCGCAAAAGCTCTTTTGAATGAAAACTCAGAAATAAAATTGGCAGTAGCGACTTTATATAAAGGTAAAGAGCTTAGATCAATTTATTTGAATGGCATTACTTACTTTCTGCTACCTAATAAGTTGAATAACAGGAAATATGAGTCTGCACTGGAGTCGTATTGGAGAACTATTAATAGTCAGTTTAAACCAGACATTGTGCATTTACACGGTTCAGAATGTCCAGGGGGATTGGCTTTTATAAAAGCTTGCGGTAATAGGAATGTTGTAGTGTCACTTCAAGGCTTGGTAAGTGTTTATGAAAAGTATTACTATGGAGGTATTTCCAGATATACATTGCTCAAAAATGTTACTTTAAGGGATCTTGTCAGGCTTGACACAATTTTTCTTCAACATTCCAATATTCATAAGCGTGGACTTTGGGAAAAAGAGATTCTACAATCTGTTTATCACGTTATAGGCAGAACTTTATGGGACAAAATCCATACATGGGCATTGAACCCATCTGCAAATTACCATTTTTGCAACGAAACTCTACGAGAAAGCTTTTATGCAGGGAATTGGGAAATTGAAAAATGTGAGAGGTATAGCATTTTTCTTAGTCAGGCTAATTATCCTATAAAAGGATTACACAAGATGATTGAAGCATTACCTCTCATAATCAGACATTTTCCTTCCGTTAAAGTATATGTTGCCGGAAATGATTTTATTACAAACAGAAGATGGAAATTGAGTGGTTATGGAAAATACATTACTTCCCAGATAGGTAAATACAGATTAAAAGACATAATAATTTTCACAGGAAATCTATCGGAAAAAGATATGTACGAAAGATACCTAAATTCACATGTGTTTGTCTGTCCGTCGTCAATAGAAAACAGTTCTAATTCTGTGGGTGAAGCTCAATTATTAGGCGTTCCATGTGTTGCTTCGTATGTAGGTGGAATGTCTAATTTGATTTCGCACAGAAAGACAGGAATATTATATCGATTTGAAGAAATTGAAATGCTAGCGAATGGAGTTTGTGAAATTTTCTATAATGATACTTTGGCTATAGAATTATCTAAAAAGGGTAAGGAAGAGGCACTTTTTCGTCATAATGGAAAGATAAATGCTCAACAACTTTGTTCGATATATGAAAGCATTCTGAGATGATTGCCCTTATTTATTATTTGTAATCTAATTTATCCTTTTTGTTTTATAAATTCAAAATGACCAAAAGACAGCTTTTGTTAAGTGCCATATCATTCTCGATGCTACCTATCACTGTCTTTTCGGTGATTGATCATCCGGCGCCTAGGACTAATCTTATTGCTTATTTCAATATAACAACTTTCTGGTGGATTGTGATAGTGCTCATTTTTGTTGCCTTTTTATTAAATAGTTATTATTATTTAGAAAAAGGAAACAGCCAAAATATGAGAGTAATTCAATGGTATTTAATATGGAATCTTTTTTGTATTGTTAGAGGTGGGTTTATTTCAGAGAATTATTGGGATTGGAAAGGATTAATAGGAAATTCATTTGGATTGTTAGTTCCATTGGTTGCATATTCTGCATTGAATATTAAGTTGCTGCAGTCTATATTGACTAATTATCTGAAGTACGTATTACCTCTTTTTCTTGTGTTTTTTATTATAATCAATACAGACTCTTATGGTTTTTATTTAGTCCCCATTGGTTTTTTAATGATATTTTTCCCAGTTTTATCAGTTCGTTGGAAATGGATCATAGCGATATTTACGGTGTTAGTTATGTCTATTGATCTGGGTGCCAGAAGTAATGTAATTAAGTTTGGAGTGCCTTCTATATTAATGCTTTTATATTATGTCAGATTTAATGTTTCTACAAAATTATTAGAGATAATCAGAATTACGTTAATAATAATTCCAATAATCTTATTTTCGTTGGCAGTTAGTGGATTATTCAATGTCTTTGAGATAGATAAGTATGTGAAGAAAGATTATAATACAGTTGAGAGAGATGCCAACGGCAACATTGTTGAAGATGATTTAAAGGCAGATACACGTACTTTTTTATACGTTGAGGTTTTATATTCTGCTAATGTTTTTAATAGTTGGGTTATTGGAAGATCACCTGCGAGAGGTAACCTGAGTGAAACTTTTGGCTATGGTGAAGACAAATCCGGTAGAGTTGGTGAGCGATTAGGGAATGAAGTTGCTATTTTAAATGTATTTACATGGACAGGTATAGTCGGAGTCGTATTATATCTGTTTGTATTTTATAGAGCTTCGTATTTGGCTATAAATCAATCTAATAATATATTTAGTAAAATCATTGGGTTGTTTATTGCTTTTAGATGGGCTTATGCATGGGTAGAAGATATTAACTATTTTACATTGACAACTGTATTTCTTTGGCTAACTATAGGTTTTTGCTTTTCTAGATCTTTCAGATCTATGTCTGATAAAGATGTGCAGCATTGGGTTCGTGGAATCTTTAGGTTTCAGAACGGATTGACAAAAAGAGAGTTACAAAAATTAAAAATGAAACGGATAGCTGAAAATAATCAATAAATAGATTTTTCTATTTATTGAATTATACAGAGTGTCGATTAATTACAATGATCTTATGAAAATCATAATTAGACTTTTTAAAATCAATAAAAGAATATATAAATCTGTATCTCTATTTTTTGAGCAAATTGTTTCTTATATATTATTGAGGTTGAATGGTGTTACTATCGGTTCCGGTCTTAAATCGAGGGGCATACCGAGTGTAGATGTTTCTTTAGGAGGAGAATTTTCTATCGGGAACAATTTTGATATGAATAATGGTACTAAGTACAATAAAATAGGCAGACAACAGAAATGTTTTTTTATTGTCAGAGAAAAAGGTTGTTTAGTCATTGGAAATAATGTAGGTATAAGTTCAACAGCTATTATTTGTGATAAGCATATACAAATTGGTGACTTTGTGAAGATTGGAGGGAATGTTGTAATTTATGATACTGACTTTCATGCCTTAGACTCAGACTTGAGAAATGAGAAACAAGCTGATTATAATAATACTAATCAAGAAGCTGTAATTATTGAAAGTAATGTTTTTATAGGTGCACATTCTACTATTTTAAAAGGAGTTCGTATTGGTGAAAATTCAATTATTGGTGCATGTTCAGTCGTTACAAAATCAATTCCAAGGAATGAGATATGGGGTGGAAATCCCGCTAAATTTATAAGAAGCATATAGTATCTTACTTTGTGTTTAATTGCTAAAACGGAATGTATATGGATAAAATTGCAGTGTTGCTAACTTGCTATAATAGAAGAAATAAAACTATAAGTTGTTTGAAATCATTTTATAAGGCTGTTGATTTACTTAACGGAGCTAAAGAATTTGATGTTTTTTTAGTTGATGATGGATGTACAGATGGAACCCCCGATGAGGTTAAGGTATTGTTCCCTCAAGTAAATATAATTGCTGGAACCGGGAATCTGTTTTGGTCTGGAGGTATGAGATTTGCATGGGAAACAGCCCTGTCTCAAGAAAAGAAATATGACTTTTTCTTACTTTTAAACGATGATGTAGAGCTAATGGAAACTTTTCTCAATGATTTATTCTTAACTCATGATTATTGTTTTAGAGAATATAATAAATCTGGAATTTACGTAAGTTCTACAAAAGATAAGCTATCATCAAAAATATCATATGGTGGAACATTAATCACTCACCGGGGAGTAAGAGTAAAATCTGTTTTAATCGAACCTACTGATGTTCCCGTTCGATGTACAATGGCTAACGCTAATATCTTGATGGTAACAAAATCAGTTGTTGATAAAATTGGAATTTTGGATAAGAATTATGTGCACCAATTCGGAGATTATGATTATACGCTGGTGGCTTCCAAAAATGAAATTCCGGTACTCGTTTGTCCGGGTTTTGGAGGTTATTGTAGCGATGACCACGGGAATAGTTGGTTGGCATCTGATGCGCCTTTAAAGCAACGAATTAAATACCTGTATAGCACTTTGGGATTGTCGTATAAAGAACAGATTTATTATTTGAAGAAGAATTTCAGGTCTCAGTTTCCATATTATTTTACTATGCTGTGGCTTAAAACGTTGTTTCCTGTGTTTTGGACTAAATATAAAAAAGCCTGATACGCGATATTTCACAACCTTTAATGGAAGATAATGTAAACGAAACCGGGAAAGTGTTGCGTATGAAAAAAATGCTGATTTTTAATACGGCTTTAGCGCCCTATATGATTGATCAATACAACGATTTGAATAAATTGTATGAGGTTAAAGTTGTATTTTTGAATGCTAATGTTACATACGATAAATTTGATCAACATAAATTGTTGGGGCAGTTAGATTGCCGATATTCTTACCTGCTGAAAGGGCTTGCTCATAAAGACAGAGTATTTCGTTTTGGAGTTTATAGAACAATACGGAGCTTTAATCCGGATTTCATAATCAGCTATGAATATTCTTTTACAACTCAGTATTTATTATTGCTGAAAAAAGTTAGACTGATAAAGCAAAAAATAGGCTCAACAATTGATGATAGTCTGGAGATTTGTAATAATGTCCAATCCAAAGTAAGATTATTCGCTAGAAAGTTTGCAGTAAACAGATTAGATTTTTTAGTTGTTTTATCTGAGGAAGTCTCTAAATTTTATCAGAACACGTTTCAACTAAGCGAAGATCGGATAATAATTTCACCTATTCTTCAAAATCCGGACAGATTAAGAGCCAACGGCGAGGAGCTTGAAAGTATAGCCAGTATTTATCTAGATGAGTATAATTTGAAAGGCAAAAAAATATTGTTGTATGTTGGGAGATTTGTAGAAGCTAAAGGATTAGTTGAATTTATAAACACTATTCACAAGATATTAATTGAGCGAGAGAATACTGTTCTGGTATTGGTTGGGGCTGGAGAGGAGAAACAAAAAATCGAATTGGAGATAGATAGTAAACTTCTACAAACTAAGGTTCTTATGCCGGGGAGGTTTGAAGGGGATGCATTGTATGCCTGGTATATTTGTGCTTCAGGTTTTGTTTTGCCAAGCGTGTATGAACCATATGGAGCGGTAGTCAATGAAGCATTGATTTTTGGCTCCAGAGTTTTTTGTTCTAAATATGCCGGAGCTGCTTCATTAATAGGCTCAGATAGTAGCGGAATTGTATTTAATCCGTCGAATACTGATGAAACGGTAGATAAGTTCCAAGCATTCTTGAATTCTTTACAAATTGTAGATAAAATTGATTTAAAAGGAAGGCTATCTTTAATGATGGATACGTATATTGACTTTGTCAATGAGTGGAAAAAAATTGATATACATTGACCATTTTCAAACTGGTAGGAAGGTTTATATGATTTCTTATACCAGGCATATTGTTGATAATCAGGTTTTTTGAAGATATTGAGAATAATATATATGATTTAATAACAACGTTTTAACCGACTATAGATTTAAAAGTATGATCACATTAGAATGTCATGAAGGTTTACCTTTAGAATATGAGTCTTTCTTAATAGAGAAATATGATTCATTTATAACTACCTGTAAATATATAGAAATCAATTATTCAACTTACGATATTAATCATATACTTATCTGTGAAGATGGTACTTTGAGTGATTTACTTGTTTTTGGAAACCAGGGAAATACATGTGTTTGCTTTAATTCCCTTACTCGTATTGATCAGACAGTTATCAAGGGATTTTCAAAGAAAGTTTTTGAATTATTCCCGGGTATTGTGAAAATTGAAATTAGAGCTTCATATATAGAATACGCTCTGGAAAAGTCTTTCTTGAATTTTAATGATAATGATCAGATACTGGATTTACCTTCTACAGTAGATGAATACTACAAAGAGCTGGGCTCAAGTACCCGACAGCGGATAAGAAACCGTAAAGGGCGTTTGTCGAAAGATTTTCCTGATATACAATTTACTGCAAAATACGGTGAAGATATTGATGAATTAATTGTTGATCAAATAATTGAACTGAATTGTGTCAGAATGAAGTCCAAGGGTAGTATTCCCGGCATTGCCAAAGAAGACAGAAAGAAGATTTACGATTATTCCAAAGTTTATGGTTGTGTGGTTTATATCGAGATTGATGGAAAATTAGTTGCTGGTTGTATATCTACAATTTTAAATAAAAGTGTTTTCATGCATGTCTTTTCTCACGACAATGATTTTTCTAAATATAATCTTGGAGAAGTGTGTATGTTTTATTTAATTCAGACATCGATAGAAAATGAGATGACAACATTTCACTTCCTGTGGGGAAGAACTGAATTTAAGAAAAGATTGTTGGGGCAGAACAACGAACTCTACTTTTACTATATATTCAGATCATATTCGATGAATTATCTTATTTCTCGCACTCAAATACTATTGGCAAATATTGTAAATATATTAAAAGAGTCTAGAATTATGGAGCCCATTAAACTAAAGATAAAGTCATTAAGGATAAAGAAATGGCAAGTAACTTGATGTTTATGTAACTATTGTCAATAAAACTGATAAAGCAAATATACCTATAACATGCTTTTATATATAAAAAATAAATTCCTTTAATTTTAAAAAATGAGATATGATTTCTGTTGAGTGTTTAAACGGATTACCCAATGATTACGAATCATTTTTAATAGATAGATACAATTCATATTATACTACTTGTCGATATATCGAAATATTTCATCCTACCTGTGATGTCAATTACATCCTTGTTCGTGAGAATGATAACATGATTGATTTATTGATATTTGGAAATGATGGTAACACAGCTACATGCTTTAATTCTCTTGTAGAAATAGAAGAACACATTATTATTCAATGCACAAAAGAGCTATTTAAGACACATGCAAACTTGCAAAAAATTATAATTGATGCATCCTATAAAAGTTACAACATAAAAAGATCAGTTTTATCTTTAAAATGTAATGACCATATCGTCGATTTGCCAGCTTCGCTTGATGAGTATTATTCAATGCTTGGATATCACACACGTAAGAATAGTAAAAACAGAAGAGTAAGGTTGATGAGAGATTATCCCGATGTAAAATTCAATGTGAAATTTGGAGCTGAGATAGATGGGCCGCTAGTGGAGAGGATTCTAGAATTGAATATCAATAGAATGAAATCTAAGGGAATAGTTCCGGGTAGCGATAAGCATGAACGTAAAATATTCCAGTACTCACAGCATTATGGGTGCGTAGCGTACATTGAGATTGATGGCGTGGTTATAGCAGGCTTTATAAGTACGATATTAGGGAAAAGGATATTCGGACACGTAATCGCCCATGACAATACTTATTGTAAGTATAATCCCGGCGAAGTGTGCCAATTTTATCTGATTCAAACGGCAATAGAAAAAGGGTTTAAAACATTTCATTATTCTTCAGGAGATAATGAGTACAAAAAAAGAATGTTGGCAAATCCACATTCTATGTTCTCATACATCTTATTTAGAAAATATTCATTTGAGTACTTTTATACTAAAATTAGCGTAGCTGTTTCTATTGCTATAACTGATTTTAGACTTTCCAGGTACTCAAAACCACTGAGGGATGCTATTAAATCCTACAGAAAAAAGAAATATACATCTAATTAATTCATGTCTTCTTATCTTGAATAACCAGTTGTCTTGTCTGAATTATTTCTGGATATTGACACCTAGTTTAACGGCACTATTATGATTACCATTGAATCTTATAATGGTTTACCAACCGCTTACGAATCATTTTTAATACAAAAATATGATTCGTATTTTATAACTTGCAGGTATTTGGAGGTTTATCATTCTGGGTGTGATTTTTATTACATGTTAGTATATGATAGCTCGGTCTTAAAAGAACTTATAATATATGGAATTAATGGAAAAACTGTGACTTGTTTTAATTCGCTGGCTAATATTGATGAAAACATTGTAGATGAATTTAAGAGAATAATATTCTTTAAACATCCACTTGTTAGAAAAATAGTTATCGAGGCCTCATACAAACAATACAATTTAAATAAAGCAATTCTGATTGCAAGATTTAATGATTATATAATAAGCTTGCCATCCACAGTTGATGATTATTATAAAATACTTGGGCGCTCTACCCGTCAGCATGTAAAAAACAGAAAGGTCAGATTGCTAAATGATTATCCTAATGCTCAGTTTATTTGCAAGTACAAAACAGATATTGATAAGCAAATTATCGAACAAATAATTCAACTGAATATCGGCAGAATGTTAAAGAGAGGGAAAGTTCCTGGGAGAAGTAATTCCGATGCTGAAAATATCTTTAGATACTCTCAGTATTACGGTTGTGTGTCTTATATAGAGATAGATGGAAAAGTTGCTGCAGGATGCATCTCTACAATCTTAGAAAAGAGGATATTCTCGCATGTGATAGCTCATGATGCAGAATTCTCCAAATACAGTTTGGGAGAAGTTTGTGCATTGCATTTGATTCAGACTTCTATTGAAAATCAATTGTCAGCTCTACATTCTTTGTGGGGAGAAAGTGATATGAAGAACAGACTTTTGGCCAAACCAAATCCGGTATACTCCTATATTATATATAAAAACTATTCAGTTGATTTCTTTTACACTAAATTCAAAATTTCTTTTACATTATTTATTAATGATTTTAGAAACTCCAGGTATTCTAAACCAATAAGAGATGCAATTAAATTTCTTCGAAAGAGAAAATAATTGATATAAAGCATTATTTTAGGGTTGAAGTATTTTTGCTGATTCTCTAAAAAGGCTATAACTTTTGACTTTTCTATGAAAAAACTTTTGATATTTCATCCGGCTTTAGCTCCTTATCGAGTTGATCAGTTTAATGCACTAAGCAAACAATTTGATTTAGAAGTGGTTTTTATATTTGATAATGTATGGAATCATAAGTTCGATCAAAGTAAACTGCTGTCACAGCTTGAGTTTAACATTTCATATTTACTTACGGGAATTCGTTTTAAAGGAAGGGTTTTTCGCTTTGGAATGCTAAAACATATAAAAAAAACCAACCCTGATATAATTTTAGGATATGAATATTCTTTTACAACTCAATATCTTATTCTCTTAAAACGACTAGGTTTCATTTCACAAAAAATTGGTTCTACGATTGATGATAGTATTGATATCTGCCAACATGTACAATCCAAAATCCGATACTTTGCAAGAAAGCAAACTGTAAAACAATTGGATTTTCTTGTTGTCCTTTCTACAGAAGTTTCATCGTATTATCAGAATACATTTGGACTGAAAGCGAAACAAATAATTGTATCGCCAATTTTGCAGAATCCTGACAGATTGAGGATGAATTCCGGGTACTTAGAACAAATAGCAAAGCGATATGTGGATAGATATCAGTTACAGGGGAAAAAAATACTTTTGTTTGTCGGTCGATTTATTCCGGAGAAAGGCCTGGTGAATTTTCTGAATATAGTGGCTGAGGCTCTTAAAAATCAGGATAAGTTTTTTCTCGTTTTTGTTGGTGATGGTGAGGAAAGAAAATCAATTGAGCGGTTGGTTGAAGCGAAAGGATTAAATAACGCTGTTTTACTTCCCGGCAGATTCGAAGGTGATGAACTATATGCATGGTATTTGAGTTCTACTGGATTTGTTTTGCCAAGCATATACGAACCGTTTGGCGCAGTGGTAAACGAAGCATTAATATTTGGGCTTAAAGTATTGTGCTCTTTACATGCAGGTTCAACTGTTTTAATTGGTGAAAATGGCATATTGTTTAATCCAAATGATGAACAAGATACGCTATCCAAACTCGTCGGTTTTATAGATTCTATGGCGTTCTTAGAAAATACACAACTGGCAGATAAACCCTCATTAATGCAAAAAGATGAAGATGATTTTAAAAAAGAATGGGAGAAAATGATGTATGATTAAAGTTTTTCAATTAATTAGATCAATTCATTTAGGTGGAGCAGAAATAGTAGCATTCAATTTGTCGGAATACTGCAATACTGATAATAACAACTTCGAATTTGTAATAATAGAATTGCATAAATCTACAGATGAATACTCTGTTAATAAAAAGAATGAGCTTAAAGAAAAGAATATTGCATATGCCAGCTTAGGGTCAGGTTTTAAGATGATTAGTTTATTGGTGGGTCATTTTACACTGGCTTATCAAATACTGAAAAGAAAACCGGATATCATACACTCACACACAGATTTGCCCGATTTGGTACTTTCGAATACTAAAAGATTTTTTTCACTTTTTCATATTAAATTCCCAGCAATTGTAAGAACCATTCATAATACAGAATTGTGGCCAACCCATAATCTTTTGGGAAAATACGTTGAAAGTTGTTTTGTGGATGATAGGATTGTCGGAGTGTCAAATCAATCATTAATTGCTTACGAGGCTCTAAGACTTAAGTATCGATTGAAAATTTCGGATTATAAATCAGTGATTTACAATGGTTGCAAAGTGCCTGTATTTAAAGAACATCAGTTTAAGATTAATTCCGATAAAATTAACATAGCCTTTTGTGGGCGTTTTGAAGCACAAAAAGGAATTGATGTTTTACTCCAAAGGATAAAGACTATAAATACTAGGTACCCAGACAGTTTTCTTTTTCATATTATCGGTAGCGGGACGTACCTGAATGAAGTTATAAAAATGGTAACTACTAACGTCTTGGTTTATGATGCCGTTCCTAATATCTCTGATAAGTTGTATGATTTTGATTATTTAATTATGCCTTCAAGATTTGAGGGACTTGGATTGATATCCATTGAGGCATCGTTCTCTAAAGTGCCTGTCATTGCATCTAGTGTAAAAGCCATATTAGAAACTTTACCACCAGAATGGCCTTTACAGTTTCAATTGGAAGATGATATGGAGTTGCTTAAGATATTTGATAATATTCTCCATGACAAATATAATATTGTAAAACTAAAAGATTTGGCATACGCTTATGTGGCATATAAATTTTCAATGGATGCAATGGTTCAAGCGTACTCGTCAGCTTATGAAGAGGCTATTAATAAGTTGTGATTTAAAAATTTAAGAGGTTTTTTATGACTGATAAGCAAATAATAATAACTACCAGCTGGGATGATGGCTTTGCATTAGATATCAGAATTGCCGAATTATTAGAAAAATACAAACTCAGTGGCACTTTTTATGTTCCAATCAAGAATCCTCAACGTGAGGTGATGAATTCCAGAATGCTCGTTGAAATTTCAAAAAAGCATGAAATAGGAGGGCACACAGTAAATCACACTTTTCTTAACACAGTTAGCCGGGTTGTCGCTAAATATGAAGTTGCTGCCGGTAAAGCAATGTTGGAAGATAAGTTGGGAAAGAGCATTAATGCGTTTTGTTATCCCGGCGGAAAATACTCGCAGCGTGATATTCAGCTCGTAAAGGACGCTGGGTTTTCATTTGGAAGAACCACAAGATTGCTTCATACCACTATCGATCCTTCTCAACAATTGATGCACACTGGTATGCAGGCTTACAACCATAGCAATGTGGTTTTGATAAGGCACTGTATGAAAAATTTATACTTATCCCCGATTCTTGACTATAGTTTGTTTTATAAAGAGAATAAGAATTTCAGGGTTTTAGCTGAAAGTATGTTGAAAAGATTATTTAATAATGGAGGGGTTCTTCACTTATGGGGACATTCATGGGAGATAGAGAAATATGGACTTTGGACGGAATTAGAAGAGGTTTTGAAAATTCTTGCTTTTCATGAAGAAATATCTTATATGAACAACACGGAATGCTGGAATCTATTGAACACAAAGCAATTCTAGTGTTTAATGATTGAATTATCTGGTTTTAATTTAATTCCCTGTATATGAAAATTTTATTTATATTACACTATCCTCCACCGGTACACGGCTCATCAGTTGTTGGGCAGTCAATTAGAGGCTCAGGATTAATAAATGACACATTTAAATGTAGATATATTAATTTGCTTGTTTCCAGAAAACTGAATGAAACAGGGAAATCCAGTCCACAAAAAATATTTCGCTTTGTAGGAATTTGGTTGAATTTTATATATGAAATATTATTTAACAGACCCGATGTATGTTATCTGGCACTTACTGTATCTGGTTCAGCCTTTCTTAAAGATGTATTGTTGGTTTTTTTGTTAAGGCTTTTGCGTATTCATCATGTTTTTCATCTTCATAATAAGGGTGTTAAACACAATCAACCGAAATGGATTTATCGTGTAGCATATAAATTTGTTTTTAAAGAAGCAGACGTTATTTTGCTTTCGTCGCATTTGTATTCTGATGTGGAGTCTTTTGTTCCTCTTGCAAGAGTGCATATCTGTCCGAATGGAATTGACGAGGTTTTTGATAAACAAATAAATCGCGCAGCAGAACAAAACGAAGTTCCCAAAATTCTGTTCCTATCAAATCTAATAGAGTCAAAAGGGCTTTTTGTACTTTTGGATGCATGTTCCATTTTACAACAAAAGGGAATCCTTTTTGAGTGTAATTTTGTTGGAGCTGAAGGCGATATTTGTGAAAGCCAATTTAATTATCTGGTAAACAAAAAGCAACTTTCAGATAGAGTTCATTATTTAGGCAAGAAATTTGGACAAGAGAAATATGAGTTGTTTGAGCAAGCCGATATATTTGCATTTCCCACTTTTTTTGAATGTTTTGGACTGGTAAATTTAGAGGCAATGCAATCTTATTTGCCTATTGTATCAACTTCTGAGGGCGGAATACCTGATATTATAGAAAATGGAGTAACTGGATTTTTGGTGCCTCCTAAAGATGCTGAGGCATTAGCTGAGAAACTAGAGGTTTTGATTAAAAAGCCTGAATTAAGAATACAGATGGGAAATGCCGGGAGGCTCAAATATGAGAATGAATTTACGTTAAGTATTTTCGAAAAAAAACTGACAAATATTCTTCTACACATTGGGATTGAAAAAACAATAATGCCCAAGCCCAAAGTTCTTTTTATACTCCACATGCCTCCTCCTGTACATGGGTCATCCATTGTTGGAAAAATGATTTTTGAAAGTAGGTTAATAAATGAATCATTTAAGTGCTGGTATATTAATTTACTAGTTTCCAGAACATTGAATGAGACTGGTAAAGCTACATCTCTTAAGGTATTTAGATTTATACTGATTTGGTCTATATTTTTATTCAAAGTAGTTGCAAGAAGACCAAAATTAGTATACTTAGCACTTACTGTATCAGGGACAGCTTTTTTTAAAGATTTTTTTCTTGTAACTGTTTTACGAGTTTTAAGGATAAAGAGAGTTTATCATCTTCATAATAAGGGAGTTTCGGCATTTCAAACAAAAAAGAGATACAGGTCATTGTACTCGTTTGTATTTAAGGATGCTGATGTAATTCTGTTATCAAAGCATTTATATCAGGATATTGCTTCTTTTGTTCCTGTAACTAAGATTCATATCTGCCCGAATGGTATAACTGATGAAGGTTCGACTGAACCAAAGAATTTTCACGAAGGAGATGATGTTGTTAATATATTGTTTTTGTCTAACTTGATAGATACAAAAGGTGTCACAGTATTGTTAGAAGCTTGTTCCTTATTGAATAAGCGAGGTTTGACTTTCAATTGTGTCTTTGTAGGTGCCGAAGGAGATATTGACACCTTCCAGTTTAATGAAAAAGTAAGATCTCTTGAATTGACCGACAATGTTAGCTATGTCGGTCGGAAATATGACGCTGAGAAAAGAAAGTATTTTATTGATGCAGATATTTTTGTTTTTCCCACATTCTACTCTAATGAATGCTTTCCCTTAGTTCTTTTAGAGGCAATGAGCTACTCTTTACCTGTAATTTCTACTTTCGAAGGCGGTATTCCCGACATTGTTGAAGATAGTATCACCGGATTTTTAGTTCCCCAGAGGGATATTCAGTCATTAGCAGATAAAATTGAGACTTTAATATGTAACCCTCAAATGCGTACAGAGATGGGTGAAGCTGGTCGAAAGAAATATGAGTCGGACTTTACGCAGATGAAATTTGAGTATCACTTGCAAAAAGTCATAGATGATGTGCTAAAATAAAAGGCACAGCTAATGCTTAAAAAGAACTTTTCTATACAACATTAAAAGCTATAATTTTGTTATCAAATTACATAACTGATTAATCAAGCTATTTAAGAAATATCTATGTTACAAGAATACACTTTGTTCAATCAGCCATTAGAATCAATCAGTCGCTCAAAAGTTCTAATAAATACTATTAATGCACATTCTTTCAATACAGCCTGTAAAGATGAGGATTTTAAGAGAGCACTTTTTTCTAGTGATGTTCTCTTGCCGGATGGAATAAGTGTTGTGTGGGCTATGAGGCTATTGAAAGGCTTGAAAATTCAGAAAATTGCCGGAGCCGACTTGTTTTTTTATGAAATGCAGCGTGCAAACGAGACAGGAGGAAAATGTTTTTTTCTCGGGAGCTCTCCTGAAACATTAGAAAAAATACAAAAGAGAGCAGCTATAGAATATCCTAATGCTCAGGTTTTCAGTTATTCTCCACCATATAAGAATGAATTTGATGTTGAGGATAATATGCAGATGATAAAGCTTATAAATGCTGTTGAACCGAATGTGCTTTTTGTTGGAATGACAGCACCAAAGCAGGAGAAATGGGCTTTTCAGCACTTTAGTCAGATGATGGTTGGGCATGTTTGTTGTATTGGAGCAGTTTTTGACTTTTATGCGGGTACTATTCAGCGTGCTCCAAAGTGGATGATACAGTTTGGAATAGAGTGGTTATATCGTCTAATCAAAGAACCTCGCCGTCTGTGGAGAAGATATTTGATTGGAAATACAAAGTTCTTGGGATATATATTGATTGAAAAATTGAAATCATAGATACTTTATTCCTGACTCTTGATTGTTATTTAAAAAAATGTTTACATATTAATTCTATGGAGTCAAATGAAACCGAACTGAGTTTCTTATATCTGTTTTTTGATCTAATCATTTTAAATGTTGCTATTGCAATCATTATATCAGTAACGCCATTACTGAACGGATTGAATATTCATGATATAAGCTTATATTTATTACATGCTAATATGTCGGCTGTAATAGCATATTCAGCACTTACCAGAAAGAATTTATATTTGCATGATAATTTCTTAAACAGAGTGCGTCGAATCACAAATCGTTTGCTCGTATTTATTGTCGTTTCATTTATAATTGCACAACTTTTCTTACCCCGAAATTATTCCGGATTATTTATTGTTATATATACTGCGCTTTTTTATGTTGGAGAGTTAATATTCTACTATTTTTTGTACGGATATCTCAGACTGAGCCGATCTAAAGGGTTTTATGTTCACAGAGTGCTCATTATTGGGTTAAATGATATGAGTACATTTCTACGCCATTTATTGTCAAATAACCCAATGCTAGGGTATGAATTTGTTGGTTATGTATCTGATAAACAAGATGAAGATGAGAACATATTAGGCTCTATTGATAAATTGGCAACACTTGTAAGGGATAATGAAGTTGATTTTCTTTTTGTTACAAATTCGGCATATAACGATTTAAAGAAAACGAAGGAATTATTGGCAATTTGCAATAAAATAGGGGTTAGGCTAAGATTTGTGCCTGAAAATCAATACTGGTTTCGAACAAAAATGAATATGGAGTCTATTGGCTCTCTTGTTGTATTCAATCCACAGGAAATACCACTTGATGATCTTAAATCAAGATTTTTTAAGAGAGTATTTGATTTGTGTTTTTCTATTTTAGTTTTGATTTTCGTCATTAGTTGGCTGTTTCCTATTTTGGCAATATTAATTAAATTGAGTTCGAAAGGTCCTGTTTTCTTTCGTCAAAAACGTACCGGTATTAATAATAAAACTTTTACGTGTCTTAAATTCAGAAGTATGCGGATGAGTAATGATGCAGATGAAAAGCAGGCAACAAAAGGAGATAATAGAATTACCCTAATAGGAAAATTCTTAAGAAAATCAAATTTGGATGAATTTCCACAATTTCTGAATGTCCTCATTGGTCAAATGTCTATTGTAGGGCCTCGCCCACATATGCTAAAACATACTGATCAGTATTCAGAGCTTATCGATTATTATAGAGTTAGACATTATGTAAAGCCAGGCATCACAGGCTGGGCTCAAGTAAATGGGTACAGAGGTGAGACCGATGAGTTGTGGAAAATGCAAAAGCGTGTTGAATACGATATGAAATACCTAGAAAACTGGACTTTTGGCTGGGATATCAGAATTATATTTCTGACTATATTTGGCAAAAGTGCATATAAAAACGCACTGTAGTTTATATTTATATGCTTCAAGAAAACCCCGATAGAAATTATCGGGGTTTTTTTATTGGATTATATTTCTTTTTGTACGTGTTTTTCTTTCCAGATAAGCTGTAATCTATTTGATGCGTGTAGTAATTAATACTATTTTGTAAAATAATACAATAGTTCAATCTGCTTAATCAGCTGGTTTAATATGACTTTCAGCAATTTATTTATAGTCCATCAATATT
>Ga0302215_10001171_pt1 | contig 18998 bp, 6 predicted proteins | sample II_Fen_N3_1_FD_194580 | JGI IMG/M metagenome (GOLD analysis project Ga0302215, IMG submission 194580) | Peat permafrost microbial communities from Stordalen Mire near Abisko, Sweden - II_Fen_N3_1 | ecosystem: Environmental > Terrestrial > Soil > Wetlands > Permafrost | place: Sweden: Abisko...
AACAAAGAGACGTATTATTTGTCGTCAGGTTATTTAAATAAATATATTTCTCCTTAGAAACACTGAGGCCTGAGCCAGAACTTGATCGCGGATAAATATCGCAATTGGATTTTTCTCGTCCATAAGCTTCGTTTTCAGCTTCTATCCGTATAGTCTTTTGCCAAGAGTCTCCTGCTTTATAAGTCAATAGGTTTGTTACATATGCGTTACCATTACTCAATTCGTTTTGGGTAGCTCCATTAAATATATAGCTACCTGGTGATTTGAACACATTACCAGTTGTTGAAACAATTGAGTCCAATGCGTTCGGATTTGCCACTCTTTGTCTAAAGACAGCATCTTGAACTATGGACATTTCAGTATTTTCACGTTGTGTTTGTACTCCCCCATTTTTGGCTAACGTATTAAAATACGGCTTAATTCGGTTGTAAGCTTCTGACCAGGCAGCATTTGTAGGTAATATGGCAGTATATATGCTATCCTCTTTACTTAGTTGACCAATCTTGTCTAGTATCAAGTTCTTAAATACAAAAACTGAATCATAAAGAAGCTGTTTTGATAGTGAATCAACACCGATTGGGTCACCACTTGCAGTAGCGTCAAACTGCATTTTACTTTGTGAATACAAATATGTTTTTACCGAATCTAATCCTTGGGTCTTTCCTATAAATTCCCAGATATTGGGAACATAAGGAACATAACTATCGATGTAATGCAAAATTCCATTAGCAGTTGCAATATTAGATTTGAGAATATTTTTCCCTCCAAAAGTAAAACCACTTCCCAGTCTTTTAAAGTCAATGTATTTATTATCAAGCATAAAAACAGACTTTGTGCTTACATCAGAGGTTGGATTTGAAAAACGTGCTATATGATTTTTTACAATTTCGGTGACCATAGCGGTATCCAAAAAATTGACACCATAAAAAAGGCCGTTTACCGGAGCCCAAACTGTATAGGTCTGATTTTTACTAAGAACTGAATCATATCCTGAAATTTTAAGCATTTCATTGAAAACAGCTAATGTTGTGTCTTTTGAAATATACTTATACAAGTTCAAGTTACTTTTTTCAGTAAAAGCAGGTGAATAGTGGCTATCCCAAACATCTGAACAAGATGTAATTGAGCCAACAAATAATATTACTATAATAACTAAATTAAAATTCTTTTTTCTCATGACAAATAGATTATTTATAACCAAATATGATTAAATCAAATTCAATCGACACCCTCAGTACCAATAATTGAAGTAGGAACGAACTCCAGATAATCGAACATGAATTGGCCTACCATTACAGATTTTACAGAAAAAATATGTGTTCCTGGTTTATCAAAATGATAAATTCCCATAATTCTACGTAACACTCTATCACTTTGTCGTGCAACGGTAATACCATAAAATACACCATTATAGCTCTTATAGCTCGAAGGTCCTTTCATATAGCCTCTATTGCGCATCATTTTATCATTTTCATATCCCGAAGGATCATCTAAACTCGCATCGCTTGGTACAACATAACCAATCAATGGACTTGAAGCATTTACCCTTAAATCAAGTGGAATCCCGCATGGAGTACCATCAAAACTTAATTGAGCAACACCACGACCTCCAGTAGGTTGATATCCAAAACGGACTTCATATGTACCTGCCGGTATTGGTGGAGTTACAACCGAAAAATCATATTGACCTCTTAAATATACTTCATCTCCTTCATAGTCCAAATATCCTCCAAAAGAGTTCAGGTATGTGAATACAGTACCTTCGGCTGTTTTTAACCTGTCGATATATCCTTTGGGGAAAATCCATGATTTAATATCTGCAGCTTTATCACCCAAGAAACCACGCATATTGTTATTTGTAAGTTCCGGAAAGAAACTTGCTGCATCTAATCTCAATCGTACAGCTCCCATGTATGAGGATACAGTAGCATCATACGCCAGAATTTTATCTATCTCATGATAAACTCCATTGGTAGCATCGTTGTCTTTATCATTGCTAAGTATTTGAATAGCCTGTGTGAAATCGGGAGTATCTCCGGGTTTGCTGCACATGTTAATGTAATTAGCATCAGGAGATTGAGTTCTCACTTTGCGAACTTCCAATAAAGTATTTGGACACATTGTTTCAATGTATTCATACATATCGTAGGTCTTGATCATGTGCTGTGTATCGTAGTCATTTATAAACTTTGAGTAGCTCAATTGTTTATTGATCATGTGATAAGCAACAAACCGATTTAAACTATTTCTACGACTTGTAACATCAGTTACATTCGCATCTTCCGGGTAAATCGGATCGTATAACTCTTTTGCTTTAGCTTGCAACTGTCCTATATTTTCAATCTGATATTTATCCTTAAATGTTATATCGCTCTCCATTAATAAGGTAAAACCATACTTTCTCGATAGTGGTAATTGATCTACCGATCCACCTCCCTGGGTGAATGGAGGATTAAGCATACTTTTGAAATTTTCCCAATTATAGCTGTCATCTTTTGTTTTTAGCAAACTATCAGCTAAATGTGTTTTTTGTAATGCTTCATAAAACAGTTTAAACCGTGCATCAAGAGCAATTGCTGCAATGGATGTAAATTGCGTCGGGTTCAGTACTTCGTTTATAATGTGAATTACTCCATTATTAACCAACTGATCCTTTTTTAAAATTGTTGAAGTTTTATTTATTTTATAAATAAGACTACTACCAACCGGAATAATCGAATCAACCGTTACATATCGGTCGTTCATGCTTAAAGTTGCCAAACGTCCGGTTTTAAACAAATCAGTTGTAATAATTTGTCCCTTGATGATTTGGTTATAAGCAATTTGTTTCAATGTATCCAAGGGAAAATCTTTCATTGATTTTCGTCCTTGCGATTGATAAAATGCCTTAAATGCTGCATCTGTTGGAGCAAAACATGTGTATTCACCATATGCTTTCAACAATCCCATTACTTTTGTGGTATCCAATAATCTATTGAACTCAATAAATTGGCTTGAATCATTTTTATATCTTACCAAAAAATCACCAAGCATCTCCTTGGTTTCAGTTCTATAGTTTACAATTTCCTCCCTACATGAAGATAAAACAAGTATGAACCCAATAATAAATATTAGGGTGATCTTTGTTATCTTTTGAAAAGCATTAATAAAAATATATTTTTTCATGACTTAAAAATTTCTAGTTAATTTGAAGTTTGCGTCTTTGTATCGTCGTAGAACGGATTTTGCAATAAATTAGGATTAATATCAATATCCGACTGAGGTACCGGTAAGTAAAGAGCATCCATAATTGACATTTTGGTGTATTGGGTTCCGGTAAGCTTTTTACTTACATAGGTAAGAATTGACGAAGCTGAATTCGTGCGGCGAGCTAAACGCATTAAATCGAACCAGCGTTTACCTTCGAATAATAATTCACGTTGACGTTCGCGCAGAACTAACTCCTCCATAATTCCTTTTGAATTATAAACTGTCGAATCCAATGCATTACTTGTTGGATTAGCTCTTGTATACGTTGTATTCACCAAATTCAATGCTTCGCGCAGATTACTTGTTCCATCCAATTGTGTCAAAGCTTCTGCTTTCATTAGCATCACGTCTGACAACCTGTACACTATCCAATTAGGCGAAGTAGTTCTTAAGGGATAAGAACTAAAAGTTCCACTTTCAGTCCGTTGAATTCCAACATACTTATAAATATAGTACATTTCTTGCTGTGAATTTTTATTATTTGGTTGAATAATGAAATCACTGTAACGAACATCTGTACTGCTTTCTACACCAGCGCCCATCGAGAAATTGAAGGGGCTATAAGGTGTTTTTTCTAAATATACAGGAAAACTCAAAGAACCTAAAATATAACCGCCGGCACCGAAACCAATCCCATAATAACTTCTAGTTGCATTGTTTCGTTGAACAACATCATCAAATTGCAATTCAAAGATACTTTCGGTAGAATTACCTAAGTAAAAAACATTGTAGTACATTAAATCGGCATTAACTAATTTGAGTTTTGTATCAGACAATACTTTATTGCAAACAGCAACACAGTTTGCATACTGTTGATCCCAAAGATATACATCAGCCAATAATGAATTTACCATGTTTGCCGTAATTCGACCTTTATTGTCTGCAACAGTTCCATAATCAGTCCGGGCATAAATTTGTGCATTCTTTAAATCGGCAATTATATGGTCTAAAACTACTCTTTCAGTCGATTTTGGTACATTGTAATTTTGGGTATCGTCAATACTCGGAGTTTCAATCCAAGGTACATCTTTATATGTTCTAACTAAATAGAAATAGCAGAAAGCTCTTATTGCCAAAGCCTCAGACTCCATTGCATGTAATTTACCTGCAGTAAAATTTGGATCTTTCTTCAGTACTCCCGGTGCGTAATACAAAAACGTATTGCAATTGTTAATTACGTGATATATTGAAGCCCACTGACAGTAACCATTTGAGGGAGTAATATTTACATTTAAAATATTAAGAACATCTGCTCCTGGTGTACTAAGTCCTATTACTACATTATCTGAGCGCAACTCTCCCCATAACAACATTCTATTCATAACATCGTCAGATGTAAGTCCACGGTAGCAAGCAGTAAGAACAGCTTGAGCCTGTCCTTCTGATTGCCAGTAATCGTCAAGAATTAGTTCGCTTTGAGGTTTTAAAGTTAACCAGTCATTACAGCTTTCCAACCCAAGGGTAAGAAGCATTATAGTCGCTATTATTAAATTTCTTTTCATCATCGTTATTATGTATTATAATCCAAGTGATACACCAATAGTTAAATCATGCGAACGTGGTGTTTGAGCGTTGTCATAAGCAGTATCCCATGCACCGTACCCAATTTCAGGATCTACTCCAGAGTATTTTGTTAAAACAAAAAGGTTATTTATCGTCAAATAAAAATTCAATTTATTTACTGAGTATTTCTTAAGTAAAGCAGCCGGTACAGTATAATTAAAGGTCAGGTATTTAAAACGCAAGAATGATCCATCTTCCACATACCTGTCACTGCCTAACCAGTTATACCCATCATTATAAAGAGCTCTCGGCATATTCGTAATATCCCCGTCTTTACGCCAACGCCAGTTTACAGCAGTACTTTGATTGTCATTGCCATACATATTCTCTGAATACATTCTGGCAGCATTAATAATTTTGTTGCCGTATCTGAAATTGAAGAACATATTGCAGGATAAATTTTTATATCGGAACGTTGGTCCAAAACCACCATTGAATAATGGGTGAGTATTTCCCAAATATACAATATCCAGTTTATCTATACTTCCATCGTGGTTAACATCTTCATACTTAGCATCTCCACCCTTAAATTGATAGGTACTTGTTTTACTGGTAGTATTGTAATTATAAACCATTTGTATAGGTTTACCATTTTCGTCAATATTGACATTTCCATTGGCGTCGCGTGAAACAGGTGCATCTTCGTGAACACCAGGTATATATTCATTATACTGATATACTCCTTTGTATCTGAATCCATAAATAGAGCCAAATGAATTACCTTCTTGAATTCTTGTCAAATAACTACCATTATTGTAATTGAATTCTGCATTCACATCTTTCAATATTCCCGGATCCAAGCTAACAAGTGTATTTACATAATTCGATAAATTAAAGCGGAAATCCACACTAAAATCTTTAGTCTTAATAAATTTATTTGCATAAAGATTTATTTCCCAACCATTATTATCCATTGTACCGGCATTCTCATACGTTAAACTTGGAAAACCTGAAGTCGATTGGATTCTAACATTTTCGAACAACAAATCTTTAGTACGTTTAGAATATAAATTCAAATCAAATACATATGTATCATTAAGAAAACCTATATCCCATCCGTAATTAAAGGAAGAGGTAGATTCCCACTTCAAGTTGTTCAACCTTAATGATGTAGGCTGAGTAGACGGTAGCCCCATATAGCTGTCGTAATTTCCATAACGGCTATATTGTAAAAACTCATATTTAGGCTGGTTACCACTAATACCCCAACCCGGACGGAAAGCCAACATACTCAACCATTTTTTGGTATCTTTCAATAACGGTTCATCCGAAATAATCCATTTCAACGAAACACCAGGAAAATTACCCCATTGGTTACCTTTACCAAACTTTGTACTCCCATCCCTACGGAATGTTCCTGAAAGGATATACCTAGATTTATAGGAATAATTAAAACGTCCCATCAAACCCATTGATCTCCAGGTAGAAGGACTTGCCGAAGGTGGTACAAGAACTCCATTTGTAGAAGGATCACCTTCACCAAACAAACCGTAAGTATAAGTTCCCTGGGCTGTAGATTTTCCCTCAGTTGTTTGAAGTGAAGCATACAACAATAAATTATGATCTTCATTCGAGAATTTAGGCTGCCAAGCAATATTATTATCGGTTTGAATTGTCAATTGCTCTTTATCAGTACCTTCTGCACGGTTCACCTCTAAGTCATTATATGGTCTATTTACTACACTCTGAGGTAAAAAACTGTACGACTTATCATTGTTTATATCAAAAGAAACGTACATATTGTACCTGAGCATCTGTTTATTCGGATCGAGTAAATCATATTGCAACCTGAAAGTAGGTAATAAACGGTAAGTTTTAAGATTATTGGTAGCTAAGGTTGCCAATGCCACAGGATTAACCAAATACCGCTGATCACTGTTTAAAGTAGAATTTAATGGAATTTTATACAAATCATTTGTGTTATTACCATTAGCATCCTGTGCATAAACCCCAACATTCGGCATTTTTTTATAAGCAATTGCCAATATAGATGATTTATTATTTGCATCTCCAAAATTCATCCCATAACTCATATTATTATCTGTATAAGTAAACGAGAATTCAGAAATGAATTTCAACCGGTCAGAAACAGAATACTCCAAATTGGAACGAGCAGAAATACGGTTAAGCTTTTGACCTATGATTGTTCCATTTTGCGACATAAGTCCTGCAGAAACACGATATGTTGCACGCTCACCACCACCGGTAACCGTCAAATAATGATCGTGGATATTTCCTACCTGAGTTACCGCTTTTACCCAATCTGTATTATTATTAAAATTCTCGTATTCAGAGAAAGATTTATCGTAATTAAATTCAGGAACGTTTGATGCATTTTCATCTTGTTGAGGATTGAAATACGCCTGTTTCATTAACATGGTATAATCGCCACCACTAAGCATCTTCAAACCTTTAGGTTGAACTGAGTTGGTGTATCTATAAGAATATTCAATTCTTGTAGGTCCCATTGCACCTTTTTTGGTTGTTATCATCAGTACACCATTTGCTCCTTTTGATCCCCAAATAGCTGAAGCTGCAGCATCCTTCAATACAGTAATTTCCTGAATATCATCCGGGTTAATACTTAACATACTTGCATATTGTTCCTGATTTGAACTCGCAAAGTCAAAGTTTGGATCTACCTGTACTTCGTAAGGTACTCCATTTACAACGATAAGTGGTTGACTGCTACCATTAATGGATGTAGTACCACGAATACGCATGGAAGTACCACTGCCCGGGTCGCCAGAATTAGAAACAATATCCAAACCTGCAATACGGCCTTGAAGAGCTTCATCAACCGAAGAAACCTGAATTCCTTCCATCTCTTTCATATCGATTGTTTGCATAGCTGTGGATATCTCACGGGTGGCGATACTAAAACCACCTTGGTTGAGTTTTTTCTTTCCGGTTACTACAACAGTGTTCATTTCATGAGATTTATCAGACATTGTAACATTTACAATCCGATTGTCAGTAATGGGTTTAATCTGTTTATCATAACCAATATAGGAAAATGTCAATTTATTATTAACATCCTTTATTTTGATTACATAGTGCCCATTCGCATCAGAAATTGTTGCATTAACAACCCTATTGTTGACATCCATCTCAGAAACACTCACTCCAATTAAAGTTCCATCTATTTTAGAACTTATAGTCCCCTGAACAATTATGTTGCTTCCTGATTTCTGTCCAGAAGCTGCGAAAGGCAACAAAAGAAAGAAGTAAAAAAGTAATATTGCAAAATTTGATTTCATATTCATTTACGTTTTATTGAAAGGTCAATACATTGTCAATTTGATGGATAACAGCGGTTGCAGAAGTTTCGATAGTAGAAGATGAGAAAACTTTCCCTGTACTTGTTCCATCAACTTCTTTAAAGGCTGCAGGTTTATCACCAAATATAAAATCCCTAGCCATTAAATTGTACAAATTATTTCCTGTAAGAACGTTTACTGTTTTACCGCTTTCAGTAGTTAATGTCATATTATTTCCACTTATATCTACCTTTAATTGATAAAATTTATCTTTACTTGTTCCAAAGGCTGAAGGATTATTATCATTTTTCTTTGTAGCAGTAGGATACAATTGACCACTAATGATTTTCCCATTAACAAACACCGAATTATCCTGAAAATGATAACGTAAGAATCTGTCTAGTTTAGAAATTTCAAAGTTTTTATAGCTTACTTGTTTTGCATTGTCAGTCGGCAGTGCATTAATTGATTCCCATGACATTACAACTGTATCTTGAATTGCTTTTAAGATTGCTGTATTTGTAGGAACATAAACTGTATAGTTATATGTATTCAGGAATTTCACATTATTATCCATCCCTTTCATAGATTTAAATATCTCTGAACCGGCGGGAAAACCACTGAGGAGTTTAGTAAACTCGCTAAAACTATCATTTTCGCCCAATATCTTGTAAACAGACTCAAGCGGCGTTTGAATAGGTTTATCAATATAATAAGTATATCCGTTAGATTGAGTAAAGGCATTTGTCACATGCGAAATAGTTCCCATAGCCATGTCTCCACCACCTTCAACTGTCATATTTGCTCCGGATCCTGTTACTCTAATAACATTATTTCCCTTTGAGAGGTAGTAATTATTTCCTGACTCAACACCTCCAACAACAATATGCGCTTCAATAATATCCAAGATTCTATTTTTTATAAATGTTGGATCAGTGATTATTGCAACAGAGTCAGCTAAACCTAAAATAGCATTAGGATTAGCTTTATCGTATTTATAAATAGTTGCATTTACAGCAGAAGTTTTTACGTTATACCAGAATTTGATGGCTGCAGGTATTGTTTTACTGTATGCAATCGGATCAATATATTTAGTAAATACCTCATCTGTTGGAACAAAGAAACTATACTTATTAACTAAAGAAAGTAAATAGTATTTGTACAAATAAACTCCATTTTCGTAGTTCTTGATAAACCAGTCAAACACTTTTGTGTTTTTCCCGAAAAGAACCGGAGCATAAACTGATGAATATTCATCGGGCGCATAAACTCTATTGGTAATATAGACAGCACCATTCACCCCTAAGTACACATTTCCCGGAGTAATATCACCACGTTGTACTGGCAATGGTGAATTTTGGGCATCCATCATTTTTGAGAATCTACTTGGTACCGAACTAATTAGAGATGCCCGCATATGTCTTTGCAAAAAGGACATAATAATTTTATCCGGAACATTTTCCCAGGTACCATAATCTTTCAAAACACCATTATTAAAATAGTCGGTCATTGCTGCATCAGATGGTACAAATATGGCACCCATATCGGTTTGCACAGCATTTGTTCCGTTCCGGTAGCTATTCCAACCCGGATCAAAAGGAAGTAACAATTCAGTGTTTATACCTCCTCCAGTAAATTCAGTACCGTCAGATCCAGGGTATCGTGTAACACCTCCAACATTCGAAAAATATCTTTTTACAAAAATTGAATCAATAACAGGTAGTTCAGGATGATTTAATTGTAACTGCGTGTATGCCACAGTATTTGCTTTACTTAAATAAGGTGCACAGAAACGATCTAATAATTTTGAAAAGATCTGAGTAGTTGGATTTGATTTAATGTATTGTGCCATATTCATAGGTGGAATAAGCACTTTATCAAGAACATCAATATATCCATTTTTACATGTTACATCACGCTTCACAACTTTATCACCAAAAATATGAATATCATCCTTTACGCGTGTACTACCGGTAATAAAATTGAAGTCATCATCGGTAATAATAACCTGATCCATTTGTTTTTGAGTAAACTGAGCAATGGGCCATAAAGTATTGTCTTTAAGAATGTGTATGCCTTTAATCCTGTATTTGTCAAAATACGGATTTAATGGAAGTTGATCACCGTAATCATGCGGAATTGAATCGTAAATACTAACACGTGTATTTCGTCGCATGGCAGCTCCGGTTTGCAAGCTTACATCAAAATAATTTGGTAAATAATCACTTGTATACGCGTTATTTAGCATTCCAAAGTTCATAATGAGTTTTTTCTGAGCAAGAGTTAATTGGTCGTAATTTTTCACGCCCCAATCATTTTTTTGATAAAACACATCAAAAGCTGAATCGTTAGCAGCAAAAAGAGTCACGCTACCTGTTTTACTGAAAGTATCAGTATAACCCAGATCATCGATCAGTTTTACATAGTTAGTGTAATGTTTATCTGTTTTTAAATAGTCATAAATATTAGCTCCTAACCATGTCGGTTCATGATTTGCATAATAATTTTCTTCAACACACGAAGCTAGCATGGTAGCCCCAAGAATGATTGAGATTATTAGCAACCTATCTAATTGATTGACTGTCTTTTTAAAATAATTTTTCATTTCAATTACTTATATTTAAAATTATCATTTCTCGATATAAAATAAAACTCATAGATTTCGTTACATTTTGACGAATTTATTGGCTCCCTGATTTGATGCTTTCAGAACATAACTTCCGGGTGGCAAATCTCTAACATCTACTTTATTGCCATTTAATGGAAATCGTTTCACCAAAACGCCAAATATATTGTAAATATCAATTAAAGAGTTTTCGGGTTGTTCTTTGTCAAAATATATATAATCAGTCACCGGATTCGGATATAATTTGAAACTTGCTGCTGTTGGTGCATTCACTGCAGTAAATGCACTTACAGGATTAATTAGCATCCAACCAACTGCATCTGCTAATGTAGAAACTACGCCTGTTGATTTTTCCCGTTGCTTTACAACAAGAGCAAACTTATTTGTAACACCGACGCAACGAAGCGTTGCAGTAACGGTGTCGTCGGCACAGGTTTGCATTTGAGATAAGAATACCGGATTTTCAATACTATCTCCATAATTAATAATTTTGTATGTTGAACCTACATAACTATCAGCAGTTCTACCAACCAATACCTTGTTTCCGTTTATTGAGCCAACACCTTGTGATATTGCAAAATAAGAAACAGTTTCAGTTGATAATGCTGTTTTTACAGCTGTTTCTTTTTGAAGTTTCGCTTCAAATCCTGTTGTTGTAACGTTTCTAACCCGAACGCATGTAGCAAATGTATTTGCCGGATTTAGCTGCGATACAAAAACAACCGGCGGAGTCGCAAAAGGAGTCGCAAATGTTATAGTTGTCCAACTAGGCGCAACTGAAGTTCTATTTGCAATGGCAGTCAATCCACCAAAATCATAAGTTCCCGGAGCCAAAACCAGATACGGTGTAGCATCTTCTTTTGTTAGCGTAGAAACATTCTGATAACTCCAGGGAGCTAATTGTATTGTAAAGCGTGAAGTATAACTCCAAAGTTTTGGTCTTGCACTAACCAAGACTGAAGCATTATTATTCGTAGGTGCCCCAAGTATTATTGTAGGTATGGCCGTATAAGGTTTACCAAATAAAACAGAATTCAAACCAACATTCGAAACAGAAACATTTCCAAACTGAACGTCAGCATTATTCGTTACGTCATAGCCGACTTCATTAGTATAAGCAGACATTGCTCCGTTATTAAAAATAGCACGAAGACGGTATCTTACTTTTGATGCTATGCTAAAGTCTAGTGTATCGGAAAAACTTAATGCAGCATTATTTTCCGATCTGTAATACTCAGCATAACTTCCATTATCTAACTTCCTCTCTAAAATAAAACCGGCAAAATAATCACCATTCGGATTTGAAATTGAGATTGTCAGTTTTTTTGTAACAAAAGCGATTGTTAGCGCTGGTGTACCGTACGCATATGTAGGAATCACTTCCATTTTCCGATTAAAAGCCATAACCGACTTATCATCAGCATAATATTTACCAGCAGGTGTTATTACACCACCAATAACCATGGCCCGACAATCCTGCACCCAGTTATAAATAGAATAGCGTTCGATAAATGAAGCTGTGTCAAGTACATTGAGGATGGCTTTAATGTCTGAAAGTTGCTTTGCAGCATTAGCAGCTGATAATGACTTATCACTTGTTGGCCATGTTTCAGTAGTCCAGTTTGCACCGTTATTCCATTCAGTAATCCATATCGGGCGTCCGGTTCTATCGTGAATATACTTCAGGTCATTATACCAATTTGCTGGAGACTTTCCACCCCAGTAAGCATGTACGGCTACATAATCAACACGATAATTCTTTGCTTTACATGAATCCATAAAGCTATATAGCCAACTAAAGTTTGTACAGGCAGGTGATCCGATTCTCAATCCGGTTTTAATCATATCGGGCCATTGAGCAAGTGCCTGAGAAACTGTTAAATTAGACTGTTCAGTATGATCAGGTTCATTGAAACCGAGTACGTGAGTAACATATTGCTTTCCACTAATGTCCGGCCAAGCAGGCCAACCACCATTTTGACGAATAGGAACATACTCAACAGTAGAAGTTGTAGTTCCACCAGCACTCCAATCATAACGCCAAGTCGGTTTCACAAGACTAAGATCTGTTGGATCATAGCCACACCAACCTTTCTTTGTAACCCATTCCCAATCAAGAACACGAATCGAAGAAATGGCATTATCAAGTAAGGTAGGAAGAATTGCAATTTCTAAATCTTGATCATCGGCAATAAATACCCGGCTATATCCACTGCCATCAGCCAAAGTAGCAATTGTGGCCATATAACCTCTTTTCAACTTGAATGATCTGATTTTATTATCAAAAGTTCCCAAGGAGTTGTTAAAAGAAAACATGGGATACGAAGTAGAGTCACCGGTAAAGCTTTGACCTGTGTATACTTTCAACGCTTTATAAGAAGAAGATTGTGGAATAACTACTGTACCTTGTTTGTATATTGAAACACGGGCATTCGTTTTTAGTATTGCAGCACTTCCACTTACCGTTACATATTTCAACAAAGAATCAATTACAACCTGAGGACGCACATTATCAAAGAAAACCCATGAGTCATCAGAAGTAAGGTTAACAGTAGTATTGGTTAGTGTATTGGTTGTAGCTGTCAAATGCAATGATGCTTTGCCGGATATAACAACTTGCTTATTTGTGTAAGAAGCAACTGAAAGATCGGAATTTACAATATTTACCACATCCTGAGAGAATGAGAATATACTACAAATCAGCAAAAGGGGAAGAATAGTGAGTTTTCTATTCATAGTATGAATTATTAAAATATAAAGGTTAATTTTATCTCGTTTAATTTATGTATGATATAGAGATTTTTCATTGTGCAAATTTAGCGTACTAACTTCAATATATGGGGTAAAATCCATTCAAAAACGTAGAATATACACTTCATCTTCATTAATAACCAATTAACAGCTCAATTCTGCGTAAATCATATCAAGAAGGCACACATGCTATAATTATTCATTTTAAACCTCATAATAAAATTGCGTAAAAGTTGTATTTTTAGTACATTCAAGCAATATGATATTGTATTTTTTGAGCAATATCATAATAAATTATCATCAAATTAATCAGATGATATATTACTTCAAAAAAACTGAAATTATGTTCTTTCTCACCAATTTATGTATAGAATCAAAACTTATATAAATGCTCTGGCATAGAATTACATTTCAATTGATGAATTACCTACTACAGGAATATGAATTGAATAACGAACGTGTTGTTATCCTATTTGACTTTTTTTTACCCCGCACAACAAATATAATAATCTATTTTTGTGGAAGTAATTATGCCATTTTGTTACAAAGAAAAAAAGTGCATATTTTTAAACCAATTATCAATTATTACATCATGAAAAGAAAAAGTTACTTCTTCAGATTCAAGGAATTGACAACTGCCATTTTTATTATGGGTGGCCTAATCATTTCTTCAAACAGTTTTTCCCAGGATGTCACCACCGGGTTGATATTAAATTACAATTTTGATGCAATTTCAGGAACAACAGTACCTGATGCATCTGGAAATGGGAATGCAGGAACACTAGTAGGAGCTCCAAGAGATACTACCGGGTATAGTGGTCACGGCGTTTATTGTGGAACAAAGGCAAACTACATTAGTTTACCTAACGGTATTAATTCAACCTTGAGTTCATTTACTTTTACAACCTGGGTAAAAATGGATGCACTAAAAAATGCTGTCCGTTTTTTCGACTTGGGTATTGGTGCAGATGCTGTGAATAACTTCCTTGCATTCATACCAAGTTATAATGGTGACAACCTGACAATGTGTTTACGTTATCGTCCTGCAACAGGAACTGCATACAACGTTGTTAGTACAGCTAAATGTCCTATTGGCTCATGGGCTCACGTTGCAGTTACTTATAATTGGGATGGTGCTGCCGGAACAGCAACAATTTACCTCAACGGCGCAGTAGTAGGAACCGGAACCGGCTTACCTTTCAATATCAGTACTGCCTTAGGAGCAACTACAGCTAATTACCTTGGTATCTCACGTTGGGCGCAGGATTCAAATGGTTTCAATGGAACTTTCGATGATGTTCGTTTCTACAACAGGGCTTTAACTGCAACTGACATTCTTACGTTGACAGGTCTGGCCGAATTAAACACACAGTACAGTGCTCTGAATCTAACAAACACTACTGCTGTAATCAGCGATATTACGTTGCCAACAACCATGGGAACTAAAGGAATTTCAGTTACCTGGAAATCTTCAAACTCAGCAGTAATTGACTCTTTGGGTCATGTAACAAGACCACAACAATATGATGCTACAGTAAAACTGACTGCTACACTTACACAAATTGTTGGTGAAAAAACCTATTCAATGGCGAAAGTATTTAATGTAAAAGTATTAGGTATCATTGCGACACCGGATGAAATTGCTGAATGGGATTTTACAACAAACAATATCTCAGTTGTAGACAAATCAATCAATGTAAAAGATGTACAAAGCGGATTTACAGCCACGCTTATGAACGATGCCAGTATACGGACAATTGGAACAACCGAACAGTTTAATGTGTTGGATCTTGGCAATGGAACAGGATATTTAGACATGGGCACTGAAATTGGTAAAGCTATTTACTCGCTTAGCGACTATACGATGTGTAGCTATTTCAGAGTTGACGATGCTGCAACAATTACAGGTAGCGGTAACTTCATTTGGACTTTCTCAAATACCGACAATGCAGGAGTTGACAAAAACGGATATATTATTGGACATCTAAACACGCAGGTACAAGAAATCACTCCCACTTATTATCCTTCAGCTTCAGGAAACCAAGCAGTTTCGGTTGGCTCAGCTGCAGCAAAGGGTGCATGGCATCATTTTGCCTATGTACAAAAAGGGGATGTAGGTACAATTTTCATTGATGGAGTATTGGCGAAGACAGGCGCAGTGACAAATCTTCCTTCAACAACATTGCCTATTGTTGGTCGTGCAGGTACGCTTTACAACTGGCTTGGAAGATCGAACTACCCTACCGATGCTTATTTGAAAAACACTTTGTTGTATGATTTCAAACTTTTAAGCATTTCACTTTCGAGTGATGACTTGAATTTTGCATTGGAAGTACCTGCAACATTGGATAAATTGAACACTGCTTATGCCGAGAATCCAAAATACACATCGCCGGAGCTTACTACCGAGACTGATAATCTTTCACTAGGTGATTTGAGCGCAGTAACTACGAACATTACATTACCATCAAAAGGTACAATTGATCCATCGATCAACATTTTATGGAAATCGTCAAATGACAGTTTGATAACTGCAAATGGCGTTGTAACACGTCCAAATTATTATGCATATAATGATACACTTACAGCAACATTGACTAAAAATGGTCAGGCGATAGCAAAAACATTCCCTGCAACAGTATTGGCAAAGGCCGGAACTGCATTTTCAGGTGACTTACTGGTTAAATATGATTTTTCAAATCTTGTTGATTCGACTGTAACTGATGTTGCAGAAAAACACTTCAGAGGAACAATTAAAAATAATGCCAAAATAATCAAAATAGGGACAACCGAAACAGGCATGTACAATGTGTTGAGTCTGGGTGATAGTATTGGATACTTTGACATGGGTACAGAAGTTGGTAAACTGATGTATAATCAGAAAGACTTCACTATTGGTGCTTATTACAGAGTAAATGCTGCTTATGATAAACTTGCAAGTAATGGTAACTTTTTGTGGAACTTCTCAAACTCTAAAGATATTATGAATAATCCTACGGGATACTTGATAGCCAGTTTAAGAAATCAGGCTGAGACAATTACTCCAACAAACTGGACACCGGAACAAACTGTAGCTTTTGCTACTGCAGCATTGCAAGACAGCTGGCACCACATGACATATACACAAAGTGGAACTACAGGTACATTGTATGTTGATGGCATTCCAGTACAAACAAGTACTACTATTACAAGTCTTCCGGCTACAACGCTGGCAAAAAATGGTATGCTTGGTACTCTTTACAACTGGATTGGACGCTCATGCTACACAGGCGATGTTTATTTACGTAAAACATTGGTTTATGACTTCCGTTTATACAGCAAGGCATTAACTGATACTGAAGTTCAAACAAGCCTTTTAAATGTAAGTGAAACAATTGGTAAATTGGATGCGGCTTATGCTGCTGCTTCGGCTGTAAATTCATTGAAAGATACTCGTTTTAATGTAACAGTAAATTCGGGAGTTATCAATATATCGGGTCTGAATTCTACCGATAATGTTGCACTTTACGACATTGCAGGACGCCAAATAAATGTTGCTAATCCTTCGTTTATCAAAGCAAATGCAGGTATCTACATTCTGAAAATAAATGAATACAACACAAAAATTGTTGTAAGATAAAGATTAAGATTAAATAAATTCTGAATGAAACAGAGATACTCTTGCGGGTATCTCTGTTTTTTTAAACTTTATGTCTCCTTTTTTGACTCAATATTACACCACATGATATAATTATTAAATTTACCTTTGTATTTAATGGGATTTAAATCAATAAATAATTCACCTTTTAATCAAAAAAAGCAATGAAAAAAATCTTTCTCCTCTTGACACTAAGTCTATTATGCACATTTGTGCAGCTTTATGCTGTGAATGTGGTTCCACAGGCAGGTACTTTTTACAAAATCATCCAAACACCATCTAATATGGTATTTGGAGCAGTTTCTACCCAACCTGTTGTACAAACAGCGGCTAATACATTAGATCAGGCGTTTGAATTTATTCCTGTCGAAGGCCTTGCAGACACGTATTATATCCGCAACTATGCTGGCATGTATCTAAATAAATCTGCTACCAGTAACTGGAATATGATTTACGAAAGCACGACAAATACCACAAGTTCTCAATGGGTTATTGTAGATGATGCTAGTAGTACAACTGCATTTAGGCTAATGTTGGTAATGAATAGCAAATACGTAGCCACAGATGCAATTACGAGTAACTCAAATATGTATTGTGACAAAACAGTCACTAACGCAAACGGAGTTTTTAGCTTAGTTTCAACCGCAGTCCCAAGTGACATTAATCTCGCATATAAAAATCTAACACTGGGTAATGTAAGTGCGGTAACCTCCGATCTGACTTTACCAACGAGTGTTGGTACAAGCGGAGTAACGATTCGTTGGGCTTCCTCCAATCAGGGAATTGTTGACACATTGGGGCATGTAACCCGTCCTGCCAAATACAATGCAGCTGTTAAACTTACAGCAACATTATCACAAACAGCAGCTGGAAATGTGTATACACAAAACAAAATATTTACAGTCAAAATAATCGGCATTATTCCAACTCCGGAAGAAATTGCAGAATGGGATTTTTCAACAAAAAACATTTCTGTTGTCGATAAAACAATCAAGGTATCAGATGTACTAAGTGGTTTCACTGCTACGCTTATGAACGATGCCAGTATTCGAACCATTGGAAATACCGAGCAGTTTAATGTATTGGACCTCGGTAATGGAACCGGATACCTGGATATGGGCACTGAAATTGGGAAAGCAGTCTATTCGCTCACAAACTATTCTATGTGTAGCTATTTCAGAGTGGACGACGATTATGCAAATCTGACAGCAAGCGGTAATTTCATCTGGACATTCTCTAATACAGACAATGCTCCAGTTGATATGAATGGATATATTATTGGACATTTAAACTCTCAAATCCAGGAAGTTTCATCCGGTTACTGGCAAACAGGAAATCAAGGTCTTTCTGTGGGGACAGCAGCAGCAAAAGGAGCTTGGCATCATTTTGCCTACGTGCAAAAAGGGGACTCAGGTACTATTTTCATTGATGGTATTGCAGCTAAATCCGGACTGTTTACAAATATACCTGCAACAACTATCGTTTTACCTGGTCGTACCGGTACTCTTTTCAACTGGTTGGGACGTCCTTGTTATCCGACTGATTCATACCTTAAAAAAACATTGCTGTACGATTTCAAATTACTGAGCATTCCGCTTACAAGTGATGACTTGAATTTAGCATTAGAAGTTCCGGCAACACTTGACAAACTGAACGCAGCATATACCGAAAATCCGATGTATACTTCAGCTGAACTAACTACCGAGACTGATAATCTTACACTAGGTGATTTGAGCGCAGTAACTACGGACATTACATTACCATCAAAAGGTACAATTGATCCATCGATCAACATTCTATGGAAATCGTCAAATGACAGTTTGATAACTGCAAATGGCGTTGTAACACGTCCAAATTATTATGCATATAATGATACACTTACAGCAACATTGACTAAAAATGGTCAGGCGAT
>Ga0302215_10001173_pt1 | contig 18971 bp, 24 predicted proteins | sample II_Fen_N3_1_FD_194580 | JGI IMG/M metagenome (GOLD analysis project Ga0302215, IMG submission 194580) | Peat permafrost microbial communities from Stordalen Mire near Abisko, Sweden - II_Fen_N3_1 | ecosystem: Environmental > Terrestrial > Soil > Wetlands > Permafrost | place: Sweden: Abisko...
GTGAGTTATAATGAATTGATCAACGTTCAAAAAACACTTCAAAAGGAATTAAAAACCACAACCCGTGGCACGGATGAGCATAAGACCAAACTTGATCAACTGGATAAGGTCAACAATGAAGTTGTAAAGTCACAAAAAGAAATGAATAGCCAGCTGGGGGCAACTTCTGAAGGATTTATGGAGATGGCGGCAGGTGCTGCTGCCGGAATAGCTGCATTGAGCGTTGTTTACTCTAAACTTGAAGAGTTTATGGGTCTTCGCATGGAGTTGGAAGACTCACAGGCTAACCTGAAAGCATTAACAGGACTTGATGATAAAGACATTGGTTGGCTTACTAATTATGCGGTACAACTTAGTACAACTACTACTGAAGCCGGCATTCGTATTACTGCCAGTTCGAAAGAAATCATGGACGGTTTCACAACCATCGGCAGCAAACGTCCGGAACTTCTAAAGAACAAAGAAGCCATGGCCGAAGTGACCAAACAGGCATTGACGTTAGCAGCCGCAGGAGTTCCTGTAGAAACTGCTTTCGATGTAGTTACGGCTTCTATGAATCAATTTAACCTGGGTGCTGATCAAGCATCCCGGATTATAAATGTACTTGCATCTGGTTCGCTCGAAGGTAGTGCCGAAGCTGATAGTCTGGCAGGTTCGTTGAAGAATGTGGGCACAGTGTCCAAAGGTAGTAACCTTAGCCTGGAACAAACAGTTGCAGCTCTCGAGGTTTTAGCTTCCAAACAATTACTTGGTGAAGAGGCCGGTACAAAATTGCGTGGTGCTTTACTCAAAATGCAGGCTGCCGGTGTGGGTTATGTCAGCGGATCGTTTAATATGCGGGATGCGATAGTTGAAGTCAATTCCATGTTGGACAAACAAGGAACTAACCTGGAGAAAGATGCCCTCAAACAAAAATTATTTGGCATTGAAAATATCACTGCCGGTCAGATACTCCTCGAAAACGTAAAAGAGTACGAAAGATTGACTTTAGCCGTTACCGGTACCAACGTTGCCATGACTCAGGCGCAAATCAATACCGAAACAACCAGCGCAAAACTTAAACAGGCAAAGAACAACTACAACGAAGCGGGTATTGCCCTGGCTAAGAATTTCGAGCCGGCACTGTTGGGAGTTACCAATGCAGGTGTTTCGTTATTGAAGGTTTTTGTACAGCATCCGGCGTTACTTTATACCCTTGTTACTGCAGTAGGATTACTTACCGTGGCTATGACATATGAAACCGTGGCATCAATAGCCAGTACATTGGCATTAAAGGCAAAAGCTTCGGCTACGGATTTTTTAAATAGTAAAACAGTTCTATTTTTCAAAACCCTGTTAACTAATCCGTATGTATTGATTGGAGCTGCAATTGCGGGTGTAACTTTATTGATTTATAAACTTGCATCTGCACAAACTGCCGCTAATGCTGCATGGAAAGAATACAATAAACAATCTGCCATCGAAATTGAAAATTCAAACCAATTATTTGAAGCTGCAAAGAAAACTAACATCGGGACAGATGAACGAAAAATTGCCATTGATAAAATAAATTCAATTTATGGAAAATACCTGACCAATCAGTTAACTGAGAAGTCAAATCTTAATGATTTGACAATTGCGCAAAATCAGGTAAATAATGCACTTCGTGAAAAGATTGCTATTCAAACGAAAGAACAAGCAAAGGCTGATGTTATAACCAAAAGAATTCCATTGCAGGCCAATTTAATGGAACGAATCAGTAATAACGTGTCCGGATCAAAAGGCGAAGCAACATCTGATGTAATAATGAAGACTGTAAAAGATATTTTGGATAAGAATACACCTGCAGATCCTAAAAAAGCATATACCCTGGCTAAAGATTACTTAAAGCGGATGATGGGTAAGGACATGAAAGATAATATGTATTCGGATTTAGCAGAATACATTAGTTCTTTGACCAATATGAATACCGAATTGAGTGATATCGATAAAAAGTTTGACAGAATACTTACTAAACCAAAATCAACATCCGGTGGTGGTATGGGCGGACCCAAAGAAGGGGATCTCAGTGCGGATGGTACAATGATTTTTAAAGGTGGTAAATGGGTAAAGATAAAAAAAGAAAAAGCAGATGGCACCCTTGACAAAACCGATCCATATACTGTAGAACTCAAACAAAAAGAGGAAGCTTATAAAGAAAGTCAGTTGGAAGTTATGGAACAACGCCGAAAGGGAGAGATAAGCGAAAAAGTTTTTAATCAGATTGCTTTGCAAACTCAATTATCTTTTTTAGATGAAAAAAAGAAATTACAGGAAAAATATAAAAAAGAAACTGTTGATACTGAGATAGAGATTTCCAACCAGAAATTGAAAATACAACAGGATGGAGATGCTTTTGCTTTACAGGCAATAAAAGACATTCAGGATGCGGGAATAAAAGCCCTTGAGTCGGCACAATTGACCAAACAGAGGATGCTTCAGGACACGTTGAATCAAGGCATCATTACTGAAAAAGAGTATAATTCTGAAATTAAGAAACTGGCTGCTGATCTTGCCAATGCAAAACTATCGTTAGCTGAAGCAACGCTTGTTAATCTTAAAAAAGTTAAATTCAACGATAAGGATGTACAGAAAAAAGCGTTGACAGATGCCATTGATGAAATTGCTAAACTGAAAGAAGCACTGGTAAATGCTCAGGGTGCTGTGGCTAAAGATACGGCAAAAGGTGTTGAGAAAGATGCTGAGACAATTGCCGAACGGATGAAAAAAGTATTTGGGAATAGTTTTTCGGAAATCGGGAATCTATTTACTAATTTTTCTCAGGGACTTGATGATCTTTCAAAAGGCAATTTAGACAGTTGGTCGGATTGGGGAACTGCAGTTGGTGGTATCGTTCAAAGTGCGTTGTCTGTAGCCACACAGGTAAATGATGAATACTTTAAAGGAAAAGCAGCGTCACTTGAAGCTGATAAACAACGGGAACTTACCAATGCCGGTAGTAATGCTGAGGAACGCGATAAAATTAATCAGAAATATGCCCAGAAAGAACTTGACCTGAAAAAGAAACAATCCTCTGCGGATACAGTATTGAAGGTTGCCCAGGCAGTTGCAGCAGGAGGATTGGCCATCATGCAGGGATTTGCACAGCTAGGTCCTATTGGCGGTGTCATTGCTGCTGTAATATTAGGTGGAATTACTGCTTTGCAGGTAGGAACAATATTAAAGCAAAACGAAGCCATTCAAAATACAACTCTTGACAGCTCAGCAATGGCCGGGGCTTCTCCAACTCCACAGGTTACCGGTGCCCGGGTAGTGACTCCACAGGCAGCCGATGGCCGATGGGATGTGATGGGTGCTGATGATGGGAAAGTATACAGAAATGTTCCATATCGCGGTGTTGCCCGTACCGGAATGGTGACAACTCCCACACTTATGGGTGAACGTGGAGATGAATTGATAGTGGATAATCCAACACTCCGTAATATCCGTATGAATGCACCGGGGGTATTGGATGTGATCCGCAGGAATAGAGTACGCCAGCGGGCGGATGGTAATTATAACACAATAGATGGATCTTCACCTGCAGGCAGTTCTGTACCAAATCAGGATAATAGTGCTATCATTGCAGCCAACATCTCGGTAATGAGTCAATTGATCGCATTACTTTCCTACCTGCGGGATAATGGTATAGATGCCTTTGTAATGCTTAGTCAGCTTGAGAAACAACAGGCATTGAAAGATAAATCATTGAAAAAAGGAAGCATTAAGGGGTAATAAAAAACGTCGCACGATTGTTCAATTGTCCGACGTTTTTGGTATTTTCGGGCAGGGGTTATATTTTGAAAGTATTAAAAGATGATATTCCCCGCGATTTGTTTTGTTCCAAAACATGGGCGTAAATAAGCGTTTGCCGGATATCGCTATGTCCCAGGATATCTTTCAATGAATTAAGATCCGTTGTTTTCGATAGATAGAATGTGGCAAAAGTATGTCGACCTGTTTTATGTGTTATTTTCTTTTTTACATCCGCCAGATCGGCAATAATTTTTAAATATCCGTTCATTGTTTGATCTGCCGGCAGGTTCTCAAATACAAATCCAATCTTACGATGGCCAACGATTTCCCGGACCAGGTTCCTGAAAGGTTTTGATATTGGTACCACGATAGGTTCCGGTTTACTATTTCTGGTTTTTATGCGAAAATAGGTAAATGAATTTTCATTGAATTGCTCCAACTTCATCTTCCTGGCATCTCCGATATGCTGTGATCCGAAACACATGAATAGAAATACCTGGAGAGTTTTATAAAGTTTCAGATCCAAATCACCTACCCGGTATTGCTTGAGTAATGCTTGCAGTTCTTCCTCCTCCAGATAAGTATAATTTGCTTTTGTCCGTAAAATATGAAAATCATCAAATGGATTTTCATCCATATACCCTGCTTTGTACGCTGCCTTCACATACTTACGGATTGTTGCAAGGTTTTTATAAGCCGTGTTATCATTATTTTTTAGCGTTTTTTTAAGATGGCCATAGTATTCAGCAATAAAATCCAGCGTAATATCATCAAAATGCAACTTCGGAGCATATTCCTGTAATTTTTTGAACGTGGATACATGAGTTTGCATAGTAGTACTTTCAATCATCCGTGATGATTTCTTTCGATAGTCTTCATAAAAGGAATAGAAGTTATCAAAATCATCCGGTCGGTTATACGACTTCAGGAACCCTACTCGCGTGAGAATTTTATTACGTAACCGGTATTTTACAATCACATTATTAATACGCGCCAGGGTATTTGACAGAATAAGATTTTTATCAGAGGATTCTCCATCGGCCACACTGATCTGACGTGATTTCTCATTCCAATATCTAACCTCACAAGGAATTTTTGTTGTGAAATTTACCTTTTCACGGTTCACATAAAACGAAACCCACACATAACCGGATTTCTTCTCCTTATTATCACATCTCAGATATAACTTAACGTTTATCATGTCGGTATACATTTGTGTAGAACGGTCTACAATGTTCGATTAATTCGTTTAATACTCTCTATTGAAATCAAGTCGTAACTATTTGAAACATACGTAAAAAGCAAAAGCACACAATCATTACGACTGTGTGCTTTTGGTGGAATAGAGGTACTTGGCGTACTAATCCCCTGCCTTATTTCCAGTCATTTAAAAGTTTTTGGTCTACAATTGCTCTACAAATTGCATTAAAATCACTATCCGGATCACTGGATAGAGTATCCACATGATTATCCTATGTTCGCACTCTGGACGGGTGCATATCCGTTTTTTAGACGTTCATTCTCCACTTTTATTTCCATCAATTCTTTTTGAGTTTCATAAAGCAGTTCCCATGGATTGCGTCCGGAAGATGTTTGTTGATACTCTGCTACCGGTTCATTCAACTGATCATGTGGTTTAATCTGCATTTCATACTCCTTCCATTCCGGATTATCAAAGAAGTAATTCATATCCTTTTTGAGTCCAATAGCAATCTTTTCCATCACTTCAACGGTAGGTTTTGACTTTCCATTACGAACCTGATCAAACATAGTCTTAGAAATGCCAATTATATCGGCAATTTTTTGAACAGACAGTGATTTTTTTTCTGCCTGCATTTTATCGACTAAAGGATTGATTTTGCTATGTATAAACATTGTTCTTTATTAATATTAATCTTGAATCATTCTAAATATACGTTATATTGTATACAATATAGTTGGCATATAGATTATATATTATATATTTGCAGTACCAAAATAGCACTAATAATTGAACTTATGACAACAATAGAAGAAAATAAAGAAAAAATACTCTTTAAAGATTATTTTGAGGGACTGAATACACCTACAAAAAATGAAATCCGCGATTCAATTGTACCCGCTCACATGGGTTACACTACATTTTACGCGAAACTTCGTAACAATTCATGGAAAGAACTTGAATATCAGGAATTGGAACGTATCACCGGTCAAATTTTCATACGATGAAATTAAAAGATATTGAATACGTCGTAAATAATAAGGGCGATGTCCTGGTAACAGAGATGGAAGAAAAAGCTTTTATCATGAATCAAACTCACAGGCATATTATTTCGGCACATTTGGACGATTTGAGTGAAGAATGGCCGGAAGCATTAATATGTCTTGAAAAAAGATACACACAAAGTAAAATCAACCGGATGTATTTTGAATTTCTGATAGTCCGGATGTGGATTAAATTGCACCTGGGTCAAACGGACCATTTAATGGATATCGATAATAACGGAAATCAGAATATTGAACATTGCTATTGTGCTCAGAGGGGCGAATGCGAAGGATGTAATTTAAAAGAAGCCTGTTACCCGGTACGTTCAACGAACCTCCGTAAAGCCGAAATAAACGTACTCCGGCTGTTGTCTCTGGGACTGGATGAACAAGCGGTAGCAGATTCTTTATGTATTTCGGTTCACACGGTTTCAAAACACCGACAAAATATGCTTACCCGTTACGACTACCACAAAACGTCACAACTGATTGAAATGTGGAACAGATTAAAATTAAAATAATACCCCGACAAGGAACCCATTGCATGAAGTGTCATGGTGGTGAAGGAGAGAGACCTTCAAAGATAGGAGAGAAACGGCAAACAATCTTTTTGTATTGGATTGGAACAAGTTATTGAAAGTAAAATGTATCCCAAAACGCCGGGGCGGTGACGAACCCTCTCCTTTTTTTTACCATTAACCAAGAATCACTAACCATTAATCACTATCTCATGCCAACAACCAAACTCGCACGCCTGACCCTTCGTGGAAGAAAAGAAGATGAAGGCACTTTCGCTGAAATGAATTACAAAATGAAAGGAATGATCTGTCAGGGTTATTCTGCACAACAATTAAATGTAGGATACGCCTGCCGGAAAGGAATCTTTTATTGCAAGGCATGCGGTGCCCAGGTAACTGATCCGTACAATGACTGGTATAATGGTGCTGAGTTTTGGAAATGTGAATGCAAACAAATCAACTATATAAAATAATTACTCATGAATGAAAATCAATGTAAAGTAGCCAGTCCGAACGGAAAGTTTTCTCTATCCATCGGCGACGTAAAAGAAGGCAGTTTAAATCTTATCACAAATTTCAACACCACAAAGTATTTGGGCTTTTCCAATCTCCTGAAAGATCATCCGTATGTCACTAAAATATCAAGCATTCAGAATTATGAAGATAATTTGGGCGGGATATCAATTGTGGTAAGCTCAGAATTCGATTATGAAATATTTACCGGCGACCTTACAGAAATTATGGAAATAACCCTCGAACATAAAAACACCTGAACAACGCAGATTTGAGAACCAGGTGCAACGGGAAGCCGACCGAATGGATGAACATTGTACGAATATCATTCTTATTTCAATTGCAACAGTAATCATTATTTGTCTAATCATAAAAAATCTATCATGAATAAGATCTACTTTATAAATATTCATTTCAATCAGGGAAAAAACAAATTTCAAAAAATGATTTATGAATCATTTAAAACTTTAGTGAATAAAACTATTTCAAAAGAAAACATACCTGCTATCCGGATTATGTACGATGAAATAGTAGATAAATATCTTTCGGAAAAGGGCAGCGCTAAAATAGACAAGTATTATGAAAATGAAAGTTCTTACAAAGGAGGTGATATCGATATCAGTGTTGGTGAAATAATTCATATTTCTTTAATTTTAATCAAAGGAGAAATTAAATGAAACGTACATCCTCCAGCTTTAATTTTATTCTTTTCCTCTTATTTTCCCTGGCATTTATCTCATTATTCATTCTTTTCATCAGTTTCAATAATGAATCATTGTATTGATATCGACTGCCCATATTGCGGACAGACTTATTGTGCCAGGTGTAATCCTTGTTATTGCCCGGGATGTGGAAAACCAACATTGTTGAACACTTTAATCTTTTGAACATGATTAAAATTATTTTAGAAATAGCCGGAGTTCTTTTTGTCTGTTTTCTAATCTTCCGGATCGTTCAAAATATCCGGAGTTTGCTCGAAAAAGAAAAAGATATTTATTTGAAATCGCGTAAAAACAAATCATCATTTACAAAACACTAATAATAATAAATTATGAAACAATTACAAATTGAAGATTCAAAAGCTCGTAGCCTGTATATTACTGCTACAATAGAATTAAAAGAAATACTGGAAGATTCTTTTGGAAAAGATTTTTTTTCGGGTAAAATAACTGATCGTATTAAAACATACGAGGATGCATGCTCTGAATTGGGAGAAACTCCACTGAATGAATTGGAACTTAAAGACCTTGGATTTACGAAAGATGAAATCAATTACAGGAAACTGAAAACTGTCACTAAAGCTCTTAATGAAGGATGGGTTCCAAATTGGAACAATTCAGATCAATCCAAATGGGTCCCTTATTTCCGGTTGTCCGCCGGGGCTTTCGTTTTCCGCAATACGGATTGCGAATTTACGTACGCGGGTGCGGGTTACGGCTCGCGCCTTTGCTTTAAAACGCGTGAACTGGCAAGGTATGCAGGTGAACAGTTCTTATATATTTGGACTGAAATTATTCAGAAATAAAGATTAAAGGTTGTTTGTCTTTGTGGGTTGTCCGCCAGGGCTTTCGTTTTCAACAATACGAATTACGAATATACGAACGCGAATGCAGGTAACAGCTCGCACCTATGCTAAAAGATTTTACAGGGACAAAGACCTTGGCACTTGCCAAAAGATAACAAATTCAAAAGGTGCCGGTAGGGAAACTGAACGCTCCGATACGAAAAGCAAAGCATGAAAAGAATTGGAAATTTATACGATCAAGTATGTAACCTGGATAACCTGTATTTAGCCTATAATAAAGCTAAATCAGGGAAATCCAATAGTTACGGGGTTAAGCTTTTTGAAATGAACCTGGAAGCCAATATCAAACAATTGTATGCAGAACTGCTCACCGGAATATACGAAACTTCGGAATACAGTATTTTTACAATTACTGATCCCAAAATACGATTAGTTTACCGGCTCCCATTTCGCGATCGAGTCATTCACCATGCTATTATGAATATACTTGAACCAATATGGATATCGGTTTTCATTCAAAACTCATACGCATGTATCAAGAAGCGAGGGATTCATGGTGTTTTAAAACATTTGAAACGTGATTTAAAGGACGTTTCAAATACTCTGTATTGCCTGAAACTTGATGTTAAGAAATTTTACCCTACTATTAATCATGAGATATTGAAAAATATCATCCGGAAGAAAATAAAGGATACAAAACTTCTGGATCTAATTGACGGGATTATTGGATCAGCACCGGGAGTTCCCATAGGTAATTATCTTTCTCAGTTCTTTGCTAATTTATATCTGTCATATTTCGATCACTGGATAAAAGAGGAAAAGAAAGTAAAATATTATTACCGATACGCAGATGATATCGTGATACTGGCACCGGATAAGCCTTATTTACACAGTTTACTGATCGATATTAGCGAATATATGACAGTCAGATTAAACCTTCAGGTAAAAGGTAATTACCAGGTGTTTCCGGTTGATGATCGAGGGATTGATTTTGTAGGGTACGTGTTCAGGCATACGCATATTTTAATGCGAAAATCAATTAAAAAACGATTTTGCCGGAAAGCGGCGAAACTAAATAAAAAAATGCTGGATCCTAAACAATATAAAATGCAGATATCACCATGGCTTGGTTGGGCTAAACATTGCAACTCCAAAAACCTACAAAAAAAGATACTAAAACATGAAGAAATTCTCTGATCTAGGTATAAAACCGGAAGAGCAAAAAAATATATTCCCTGTTCAAAAAATATCAATAACTGACTTAACCAACTTAGAAATTGAAATACTTGATTTTACTCCAGATGTAAAAACTCCGTACGGAGAAGGAAGATATGTAGTACGTATCAGGGTTGAAAATGTGGAAAGAAAGTTTTTTACGAATTCAAAAGCAATTAAGGATGTACTGGACAAAGTAAATAAATCTGATTTCCCTTTTACAACGATAATTAAACCTATAAATTTTGGCACCGGCAACGGTAAAACATATCAATTTACCTAATAAATAATCACTACTATGAATCTATCACAACACAAACCACCATCCCTATCCGATCCAACGTGGATAAACGATTATATAGTAAAAATGAGCGAACCGGATTTCTGGAAGTATAAGAAAAACGTCTATGATTTGCTGGATAAAATGAAACAAGGACAATCTCTCCAGGTGGAAGCCTGGGTGAAGCCCGAAAGTTTTGACCTGTTTATAAAAATTGCATGTTGCTTTATTTCGGAAAGCGAATGCTGTTACCAAATTAACCGTGAATGCACAACTATAAAAAGAAATTTCGATGCACAAAATATGGAAAGATCGCTTGCCTTACTTAGACTTAAACGTCGGGCTCAAGAAATTGCCGGAGATGGCACAGGAACTGGGAGTGAATCAGGAGGAACTGCGCTTGTTCCTGCACCGGAGCCGTCGGTTCAAAGTTTACAGCAAGGATAACCTCACCATCCGCCTGATCACTTCAAAATTTACGTATCCTGAATACTTTATGCCTACCAAACAATTCTTTCAACTTACCGGGATCCGGCAGGGACGGTGGTGGCAACTGTACAAAGGCGAACGTAAGATCACAGAGAAAGAATACAGTGCGATTTGCCGTCACCTTAAAATTGACAACAAACAAGCTATGGATGTAAGACAATTAGACCTCTTCGAAAATGTATAACAAACACGATACTGATAAGATTTTAGAGACCTGCAATTCCAAACTGGTTGATGTGATTGGTGATTTTCATACCGTTGCTGAGCGTAACGGGAAATATACCTCCGATTGTCCTAAATGCGGTAAAGCAGGCGGACTCTCCATAACTCCGGAAAAGAATATATTCCATTGCTTTAAATGTAAGGCTGTAACCGGCCATACAGCTACTGACTATCTGATGGATATGGAAGGTAAAACCTTTGTGCAAGCCCTGGAATACCTTCAACATAAATTCTCCATTGTGGTGGATACTCCTGCAGATAAAAAAATAAAACCACTTTCGAAAAAGGAGCTTAAAAAGACAGCCACGTATCTCGACCGGATGTTGATTGAATCGGGATTGAAGCCGGAAGACATCAAAGCCCAGGTTATCAAAATTGAAAAGAATTGCACCGGTACATCCTCGAATATCTTTTATTCCGGATCGGTGACCCGCGGTAAAATGCAAAAAGGGGTTGGTGATGATGTATTGATAGAATACTACGATCTAAAAGGTGATCCTTGCAAGTACGAGACAAAAATCAACAATTCGTATACCGGGAAGTTCGAGGAGTTTTTTCGCGTACGTTTCCAGTTTCCTGAGAATAATACAGACAAACAAGGCAAGCCCCGCAAATACAGTTCCCCATACGGATCAGGTAACTTTCTGTATATTCCTGAAAAGATCCGTGAACTGTATCGCACCGGTCAAAAGATCGACCGTCTTTTCCTGCAGGAAGGCGAAAAGAAAGCCGAAAAAGCCTGCAAGCATGGAATATGGAGCGTGGGCATTGCCGGTATTCAGAACATTGCCATGGATGGGAAACTTCCACAGGATCTGATTACCATCATTAAAGAGATGGAAGTAAAAGAAGTGGTATTGTTATTTGATGCTGACTGGAACGACATCAGCAACAATCTGAAACTTACTGATCAGGTGGAACAACGTCCACGCAATTTCTATTATGCTGCCCGCAATTTCCGTGACTACATGCGCAGCCTGAAGAATATGAATATCAGTGTGGAGGTACTTATTGGGCATATCATTAAAAACGAAAAGCATAACAAAGGGATTGATGATCTGTTGGCCGATACGCTCAAGGGAAATGAAATACGGTTAAAAGAGGACATTGATACCCTGATCAACGAAAAGAACCTGAAGGGAGAATACATCCAACTGTTTAAAATTTCGGGCATGCCGGACATGAAGCTGGAGGAACTCTGGAGTATCAACAATCCCATTGCTTTTTCCAAACGTCACCAAGATACGCTGAAACATCTCAAGGAGTTCAAAATCGGAAAACACCTGTGGCGATTTAACGAACAGGGAGAAGTGGAATCGGCTCAACCCATTGAAAGTGATGAACAGTTCTGGGAAACATACACCAAGGTGAATAAGGATTCCGGACAAACTAAGACCATGTGTGAATTCATCTATGAGAATAACCTTATATTCCTGCAGAACCGCGGATTCGGACGGTACAAGTCAGCCGACGGAACGGTGAAGCTCGTGCAGTTCCAGCATCCTGTTGTAAAGGTGATCGATCATTATTATATCCGCGATTATGTGAAAGACTTTATCCGGAACCTGGGATATAAATATGTGCTCGAAATGCTTCACCGAGGAGGACCGCAATACCTTGGACCGGATAAGATGAGCGACCTGAATTATATCCTGCCCAGCTTCGAAAAACCTGAACTGGACAAACAACGCTTTTACTTCCGAAACTACGTATGGGAAACCACCGAACGAGGCACAAAGCAAATTGAGTACTCGCAAATCGATTATAATATATGGGATGAAGAAAAGCATGATGATTTTGATGCCAAGCTGATCGAAACACCGCTGATCAATGTCTTTAAAGACAGTGAAGGTGAATTTGATTGCACCATTACCGAACTGGGTAAGAAGTGTCAGTTCCTGCAGTTCCTGGTCAATGTGTCCAACTTTACATGGCGCAAAGAAAAGGAGATAGCCAAAGAACTGGAGGATGGCATTAAACCGGAGAATATGACCATTACCATCGAACCTGCCGAGATTCGCGAAAACCACATTCACCTGGTATCAAAACTTTGTGCCATCGGGTATATGCTTATTTCGGCAAAAGACCGGTCTATATCCCGGGCAGTGGTGGCCATGGACGGCAAACAATCGGAAGTTGGCCAATCGAACGGACGTACGGGTAAATCGTTACTGGGTGAAATGTTCAAGCAAATCACACCGGCCATCTCCATTAACGGAAAAAAGGAAGATTTGGAACGTGACTCCTTCCTGTGGGACGAACTGAGCGAAAAAACAAAGATCGTTTTTATGGATGATGTCCGGACGAACTTCAACCTTGAATTCCTGTTTACTAACATCACCGGTGACTGGGCGGTGAATTACAAGGGTGGTCGCCGGACTACATTTCCATTCCAAAAGTCCCCTAAAATTTACATCACTACCAACCACGCGCTCAACGGAACCGGCGGTTCGTTTCTCGACCGTCAATACCTGATAGCATTCAGCGATTGGTACAGCGACACGCATAAGCCGGTGGATGATTTCGGTTGTCAACTCTTCAGTGATAGTTGGGGTTTTGACCAATGGAACCTGCACTGGAACCTGATGGCCTATTGCGTACAGGTATACCTGAAATATGGAGTTATCCAGGCACCTCAGGAACGTATTGCCGTTAGACAAATGCGTCAACAAATGGGTGAGACATTCCTGGCATGGGCTGATGAGTATTTCAGCGACGTAAATAAACTGAATGTTGAACTGATTAAAAAGAGTGTATGGGATGAATACATGAAATCAACCTCCAGCAATCCGAAATACGACACGATCACCGTATTCAAGAAAAGAATGAAAGCATTTTGTCAATGGAAGGGTTACACTTACAATCCACATATGTACGATAAGATAAGCGGATTACCACTCAGGTACGATAAGGATCAAAACCCGATTGAAGATGATAAACGCGGGGGAGTGGAATATATTCAGATAGGTACGACAGAGTTAAGCGGCGTTCCTTCCATGGAAGTTACTGCAGGGAATGAAGTGGTGCCGGAAGGGGATGATAAACCGTTCTGAACTGTGATTTATATGATTTATGTGATTAAGATGATTAAGAATTCAAACTATAAATAAATTAAATCAAACAACATTATGGGAAAAACAAAACAAGGACTTTTAAAAGAACCAAAGGATTTACAAAATTGTCCGGATGGAAATGAAGTAAACTTATTCTTTGGGAACGGAGACGAATATTGTGGATTATATCGCGGACTTGATGGAAATGAAATTATTCTTCAGTCAATAGAATCAACTAACAGGATAGGATTACCTTTTAACAAATTGACAGGTTATTTACAACGGACAAAATAAAAAATCATGAAAGAACTCCCTATCCTGTTTTCAACACCAATGGTACAGGCCATCATGGAAGGAAAGAAAAACCAAACTCGCAGAACTAAGGGATTGGAGAAAGTAAATCAATGCCCGGATAACTGGACAATATGCATAGGCGATTTCACGGCTAAAGGAATATTGTTTTTCAATACAAATGGGTTTTCAGACAGAATGAAACCCCGTTATCAGAAAGGTGATCATATGTGGGTACGAGAAACCTTTTACAATGGTCCAGAATTATGTGTTACATATCTATATAAAGCTGAATTTTCAGAGGAAGATTTATTAACAAGGCCATCGTTTATAAAATGGAAACCTTCGTTATTTATGCCAAAAGGAGCAGCGCGTATATGGGTGGAATGTACCGGAGTTAAATGTGATCGGCTTCATAACATAAGTAAACAGGATGCAATTAATGAAGGCGTTGAACAGATTGACAAAGAACTTCCATTTGAAATGTATCGGAATTATCAAGATGACAATTCAACACTTGCATTTCCAGCACATTCTTTTTTTTCATTATGGAGAAAAATAAATGGGAATGATTCAGTATCACTTAATCCATGGGTATTTATTTACGACTTCAAACGCATTGAGAAATAATGCAAAAGCAAAATAAGATAATAGTCGCCGTTTCCTCCGATCCGGTGATCCGCAAAAAGATCCTGCAAAAGTTAGCGGTGGAGTGTGGTTTCGCACTTACCCCGGGGGATGCCGGGAAACTGATTAAACCGACTCCTTACGAATGCAATGTACCGGGTGCGTTCTTTGTTTTGTGCCACTTGCATAACTTTCGCCAGTCGCCGGCCATCAACCAACAATTGTACGAGATGGCAGCCCGGGGGATGGCTGTGATTGTTGGATCAAAGAAACTGCCGGCAGAGGTGGAATTTATAACGGAAGCATATTATTCCAACTACCTTTAATTACCCCTAACTTCTAAAGGGGGATAAGACATTTACTATTTATTCATTTATTATTTAAATAACGCAATATGGAATTCAATCATAAAAAAGAATTCGTTACCCCAGCCGGTAAACTTATCACTATGAAATCCCTGGTAACGATGCATGGTGTGCAATATGTAGACAGTTACGAAACCGATACAAGATACCCGGCAGAAAGTCTGCAGGAAGTAAAAAACTAATCATTAAAAAATCAAATCATGAATTTATCAATCAAAGTAGATTTAATCAAATTAAAGGATGCAACCCTTACCACGTTAACCGGTAAGACCGGTGTTAAGAAGAGTTGCCTTATTATCCCTATCGAGGGCAGTGGGTTGTTTGTTGGCGAAAAAGGTGTATACCTGAATCTGTCAGCATTCGAGATCAGAGAACCGAAGTTTGACCAGACGCATCTTGTAAAACTCAGCATGGATAAAGCAGAGTACGATGCATTGACGGAAGATCAGAAAAAGGCATTACCGATATTGGGTGGACTGAAGCCTATTAAATCAAATGCCATGCAACCGGAAGCGGAAGAACTTATAGTTGTTCCGGGAGAGGGAGGAGCGGATTTACCATTCTAAAAGAAAGAACCCCTAACCCCTAAAGGGGATAAGAATAAAAATAATAGCCTTGGTCGGCTTAATAAAAACCAACAAAAAAAAATTATGGATTTTGGAATAGCATTAAAAGCCTTAAAAGAAGGAAAAAGAGTTTCAAGAGAAGGTTGGAACGGAAAAGGAATGTTTATTTTTATGCGTCCTGCAGATGAACTACACATTGACTTTGTAGTGGATAAAGTGAAGTCATTGCCCCAAAGTGTAAAAGACTACTATCATCAAGATCGTATTGATGAAAAAGGTAATCAACTTATTTTAGGGGAGAATGAAGTAGTTAAATTTACATCATACATTTGTATGAAAGCTTTTGATGGAAGTATTGTAAATGGATGGCTCGCTTCTCAGACAGATATTCTTTCTGAAGACTGGACTATTCTTGATTAAAATCTAAGATTCATGGATCGTTACTAATCAAAAGCCTGCCTATTCGGTAGGCTTTTCTTGTGTAGGATAGTTATAACGACCGGTTGTAATATTTCTTTATTAATCACATAAATCACACGAATCACAGTTCAGACAAGTTATGGCGATCGGTTGTAATATTTCTTTACTATTTACTACCTTCTACCTACTATTTTCTTCCCCCTCGCACCCCCCACTTCTAACTAATTATAAAATTTTGGACAATTGTACTCACCGATTTCGACCAAAAGTTCAAAATCATAAAAAACCGACCGCCGGAGGAAGCGGCACAAAACACCCTCCAAAAACATGTAAAAAGGCTACCACCCTATATATAATATTCTTTTTTTTATTTATTCTTCTTTTTCAAAGTACCCCTGTTCAAATTAAGAGAAAAAATCGTGCTTTCGAACTTTTTACAATTTTCGAAAAGCAAACATTTAAAAATCAGTTTTTTAGGTGCGCACGATTTTCGCACGATTTCGTTCGTTTCGTACTATTAAGTTCAAAAATGGAAAAAGAACGGAAAATAAAAATAAAAACAAAATTGTACGCACTTTTGAACAGTGTTAACGCATTGATTAATATAATTTTATCAGAGCATGAAATAAAAAAAGTTCAAAAGCACGATTTTTACCGGCACTTTCGAACAGGGGGGTGTAGAATACTTCCTCATTCTATTTAAAATAAAAGGAGTATTATTTGTTTAAATCACGTTTATTTTGTATCTTGTTTATTACTCTAAAAATCTGACTGTAAATGTTTTAATTTTCAAAAATCAAGTCTATGAATACGACAAAAATCACGATTAAACCACACCTCGCGGAATATGCAATCGGGAAATGGGGCAATGATTTCACTGAACCGGTTCAATTCCCCGCGAAATCGGATCTTTACATCACTATTTATGACCTGTTGCAGAAACGTCCATGCAACGTGTGGGTGGATGCCGGTAACCTGGAGATCATACTACCCAACCGCAAATCGGATACGGAAGGTTTCCGTAAGAATCCGGAGTGCTACAACTACCTGAGCGAAAAAAGTGCACTGATCATTCAAAAAAGAATATCCCTGATCTTCTGGGATGAACTTCATAGCATGCTGAAGTATGAGAAAAAAGTGCACGATCAGAACTATGATGTCACGGCGAATATCTTTATTTGCATGTACCGGGTGGAAAGCATTACTTCCGATGCATTGCTCAAAAATTACTACCGGCACCGCGATAATTCCGATAAAAGGGAAAAAAGGAAGTACCGGCGAAAAAAAAGCATAAAAGTATAGATTTATTTTGTACACCAAGTGCGGTGTTTTGTCCAATAATGGCGGTATAAACGGCGAAGAATTTAAAAATCAACATAATAACCCTTTTTAATATAAAAATAATATGGATAACATTGGTGGAATTACATCGGCTGGGTATGCCATTGTCGGAAATGTGAAAAGTTGCGCCGTCATGGGTGGAAAAATGATGGTAGTGCTCGAAGCGGGCAAACCGTGGAAAGATTTTCCGGCTACTCCGGGACGGATAGAAATAACCGTGACTCCGGATGAAGGTATTATTCCGTTGTACACTGTTTCGGGAACTATCTATTGTGCAAGGAGCCGGCAAGCAAAATACAATGATCTGACCGGAATGAGTTTCAAACAGATTCTTTTGAAATATATAACTACAAATGGTGACGTACTTATTGCCGGCGACAAATCGAATCCGTTAAAGGTTCAAATTGAAAACGTAAATCCATCAACCGCCAACGGATATTCCGGTACCAAAATAACGATAATAGGCGTAATGACTCACCCTGAACTGGCATTGATGACTTAATAAGTCCTTTAAATCCCTTTATAATAGCAGTATTCTTGCAATTCAATTTGCATGAATACTGCTTTTTTAATTTAAAGATTCTGTCTATGCTCGCCTTACACAACATATTAAATGGTATCTGGATGATGGATGCGGCGTTTGCCAATAATTACATCCCGTTAGTTGCTTCTTTTATTAAAGGTGAAAGATTACAGGTTGCCAGTTCAAGGATATCGGACAATGAGGAAGAAATTACCTGCAATAATGGCATTGCCCTGGCAATGATTCAAAATGATAGTTATGTGATTTCGGAGTATGGCAGATTCGGAAGACCGGAAGATGCTCCTGAGAATTCACTGGCTATAATATACATTACGGATGCTATTACTAAACATGATCAGGAATGCGGACCTTCCGGGATGCAAACTAAATCGGATCTATTGAAACGATGCTATGCAAACGAACGAATCAGTTCAGTAGTATTAGTCATCGACAGTGGAGGTGGCGAAGGTAGGGCAATGCGATTGATGGCAGAAACCATTGGTCAACGAAATAAACCGGTTGGTGCGTTCATAGATGATTTTTGTTGCTCTGCTGCATATGGTATTGCTTCTGCATGTGATTATGTATGTGCTAACAGTGCGCTGGCTGAAATTGGAAGTATCGGTACTTATATCACATTAGTTGATTATACCGAAAGGTTTAAATTGCTTGGAATAAATATTCAGGAAATCTATGCCACTGCCTCCACCGATAAAAACAAAGAATTTCGGGATGCTATTGCCGGGAAACCTGAAGCGTTGATTGCCTATGTTGATAATTTCAATGAATACTTTCTTTCTATGATTGAATCGAACCGTGGGGACAAATTACAAGGTGATCGCAAAGTATGGGGAACGGGTAAAACATGGAATGCCGGGAAATCTTTAGAGTTAGGTATTATTGACAGCGTTGACACATTCGAAAATTTTATAAATTATTTTAATTCATAATCAATGAAGACTAAAATCTTATCTGGTGCCACCTATGATGCATTAAAGCTCAAGG
>Ga0302215_10001174_pt1 | contig 18969 bp, 14 predicted proteins | sample II_Fen_N3_1_FD_194580 | JGI IMG/M metagenome (GOLD analysis project Ga0302215, IMG submission 194580) | Peat permafrost microbial communities from Stordalen Mire near Abisko, Sweden - II_Fen_N3_1 | ecosystem: Environmental > Terrestrial > Soil > Wetlands > Permafrost | place: Sweden: Abisko...
AAAAATTCGGACTTACTATTGTTATCGTCACACACGATAAAGAATTGGCGGCTTTGTCTGATAGGGTAATCGAAATGAAGGATGGAAATATTCTATTGGCAATGGATGTGTAGTCCCGCCGGGAATACTTTTTTAGCGAGCTAAGTAGCATTGTAATTGCTATTTAGCTCATTTTATTTCGTATTGGGGTAAACATAGGGTAAACATTTCGTTATGAATAAATTAAATCCAAAATTAGTGTTTCCCAATTGCTCAAAAGTAATATTTTTTGGTGATATTCTTTCAACATTTAATCACATTTAATTTCGTTTATTTGGAACACCATGTAGGATTTTTCCTCTCTTTTGAACATTCTCTGTTCTTATGCACTGGAATTCACCTATTTGCGCCACTTAAGTAGTTGTATATTAGATAAATAATAGTTATATTTGCTTCAGTATTAACTATAAATATTTATTACAATGGCTAAGCAACTTGGACATGTAAAGTACAAAGGTACTATTGGCGAAATACGCCACTTTAAGATTAAAGGTTTATCAGGCAACTATGCAGGATTAAACGGTGGTGCTTCGGCAGAGCAAATTAAAAATGACGCTGCCTTTCAACGCACAAGGGAAAATATGAATGAGTTTGGCGGTTGCGCCAATGCGGCTCGTTCAGTTCGTGTTGGACTCAACATGCTTATGAAACAAATGGCCGATCCTCAATTGGCTGGTCGTTTGACTGGAATCATGAAAAAGATTAATCTTGAAGATCAATCTGAAGCTCGTGGCGTTCGTGCAATTTTGATTTCTACTCAAAGTCAGTATTTGAATGGATTGAACTTTAACCGCAACATTAGTTTGGACAGTGTACTATTTGCACCATTTGAACTTACAAACACTCCTGAACGGGATTCTTCAATGTTGCAAGTAGCTCCATTTAATCCAATGCAAGCAGTCAGTGCTCCTTCAGGTGCAACTCATTTCCGTTTGATTAATGCAGTTTCCGTTATCTCCGATTTTACATATAATGCAACAACCGGAATTTATGAGCCAATTGAACCGGCTTTGAATGAACTTTCAAAAGTGACTTATTCTGATTATTTAGAATTAGGAACTCCTGTTGCTGATCCTATTTCAGTAACCAGTACACTTCCGGGAACTCCAACACTTACAGCCGATGTAACCGTGCTGAATTCAATTGGAATTGAATTTTATCAAAAGGTAGGTGCAAACTACTATTTGTTCAATGCAGGTAATGCATTGAAAATTCAAACAGTATTCTAATAACTTTACAGGGGTTATTAATTACGAAAGGGGTATTCCGCAAGGAATGCCCTTTTTTTATGCCTTTTATTGAAATTATTAAACCTTCTCTTTCTTGTCAACGGTTTGCAGATAAATGTGTTATAATATATACTCCTAAGATTTATTATTAACCTTAAATGTACAAAAACCATGAACAAAGAAACGGAAAAAGAAGAACTAACGCTGCAAAATGTACCAAAAGCAGTAAACTATCTGATTAACGAGATTGCAGAAATGAGAGTGCTGCTAGAGCATATTGAATCACAATTGGGATTAGGTGTTGACAAACATCGTCCTATAGGGATTGAGGACGCATGTAGAATCCTGGATCAAACCAAAAACGGAATAAATAAATTGATACGCAACAATGCAGTGCCTCATTATGTGAAAGATAATAAATTCTATTTTTTTGAAGACGAATTAGTAAAATGGGTAGAAAGCTCTCGTGTCAAGACTTATGCGGAATTACACCCAAGTAGAAATTCATTTAATCGGTGAAATATATGGAACTTACGAGAAAAGAATTATACGATTTGGTATGGTCAGAACCTATGACAACCTTATGCAAACGATTTGGATTATCAGACAACGGATTACGAAAGCATTGTAAAGCCATGAATATCCCAATGCCACAAATAGGATATTGGTCAAAAATAAATGCGGGACATAAACCAGCCAAAATAGCGCTACCGGCAGAAAATAAAAACACGACAAAATCAACAACTTTAACTGAAGTTGATTCAAATGAAGAGGATAAAGTCAACTTAGCTCCTCCTCCAAATAGATTTAAAGTTCGTGAACTTGAAATCTCAAGTGGTGACACCTCTGTTTATATAGTACCTGAAGTATTGTATGCAAAAGACCCTTTAATTATTGACACAAAAGAGAAGTATAGATTGGAGAACGAAGAAAACGTATATCTAAATAGAAATCCTTATAAGAGCAACATTAAAGCGACATTATTCTTATATGTTGACAATAAATCAATAAACAGAGCGCTCTTGATTTATGAAACAATAATTAAAGCTCTTAGGTCAAGAGGTCATGATATAAAAATTGAAAATGACAAAACTTACGCTTGTATAAACGGAGAAAAAATACATGTAAATATTGACGAAAGAAGAAAGCAGGAACCTAGAATCGAGAATAAATACGGCAGAAACACATACTTTTGCGGTGAGTTATGTTTCAATATCTATTATGGTTATCGTGATAAAACCGACTTTCATGATACTAAGTACACTAAACTTGAGGATAAAATAATTGCCATTATCGCAAGTCTCGAAGTCCGATCTGAGTTGATTAAGGAAGAACGGATTGAAGCTGAACGCCGGGAGATAATCCGGAAGGAAGAAGAAAGAATACGCCAGGAATTTAAGGCAAAGCAAAAGAAAGAATTGAATGAATTTAAGGCAATGTTTTCTTTGGCCGAACGTCTTCATAAAACTGCAATTTTACGGGAATACATTAGCACATATGAACAGTTCGTCATGGAACACGGGGAAATGAATGAAGAGATTTTCAATAAACTACAATGGGCTAAAGAAAAAGCAGATTGGTTAGATCCATTTATCTCAAAAGAGGATCAATACTTAGATGAATATGATAAGAATGATATCTTACAGCCGGAAAGCCCGAAGTATAACTCTTGGAGATATGAAGATTCACACTCTTCCTATTATAATTACTCTTTTTGGTCAAAACCATATTGGAAGAGATAACAATCGATAACGGGTGCGCTTATGGTGGACTTATGGTGCGCTTATGGTGCGCTTGCCCTGCCATTGATTGCACCCACCACACGGAAAATGGGAAATAACTTAAGGGGCCGTCCCACCGAGCCCGAAAAAAGTTATTCTCATTTTTCCGCCAGTAGTAACTAAAGCGATTCTGAAATTCTACACTAACTTTGAGATTTGCAGCCAACATTCGGGAAGACGGGAAATAACTTTTATTCCAGATAAAACAAACTCGAAAAAGTTATTCTCGGCTTAACCGCCAGTTGTAATCCAACTTAAACATTTCTTTTTACCGCTCTCCCGATAGGGGATTAATCTTAATTGGGGCTAACTCGTCGCAGAAATAAATACATCCATTTGGTTTGCGTTTGAAAAGGGCTTGGAGAAAACGGAATGAATGAGCTTGCGAAATGGAAATGAGTATTTCCCGAAGCCGTGCGGTGCTGAGGTGGGCGTATTTCGCCTACTGCAAGCACATTGGATATCAACTCGATATATATTATTTCTGCACAACTAAGGGGTGGTGGGGTCTTATTGTGGCTCTTATATTGGCGGAACGCCTATATATTTGCCGCTCTGCCTGAAAGGCGCTTAATTGGGGTGGACTCGCCGCAGTATGAAAAATAGACCGCTGGAAATGCGTTGGAAAGGGGCATAGGTGGTGACTGAATGAAACGGTTCAATGGGTTGATATGGAATGGAGCTTCAATGGTTGCTTTTATGGGTGGAAGGTTGCAAACCTTGCAAAGTATGCAAGGTTTGCAACATGGGTGGATAAAAGCAACCGTGAAGCGGAATGGAATGTGGGTTGATTTGAGACGTGGAATGAGGAAACCACTTATGCCTGGGGTGCTGAGGTGGGTGAAATGAACTGAACGCAATGGAGTGAAGGGTGGATGCGTAGTGAGGCACGAACAGCATCCCCCGAAACGTAATGAGTGAAGAGAATGAACCGACCGCAAGCACATGGAAATAAAACTCGAACTATTTTTTCTTACTGCAACCGTTGAAAGGGAGGAGGGGAATCTTGTTGGTTTCTGGTTGGCGGTACGCCTAAACAACTCACCGATTAGGTGTTTATATTTTCAGCTCTCCCTTTAGGGGCTTATTCTTCGGGCAGTGTAGCGGGGCAAAAGCGTTGATTTTGTGCGGCTATTATACATAATTTGGTTATGGGCTTCCCTATTGATTTGCCGTCAGGCAAGGGAATGACCATTAACTACATGTTATGTATAATATGCTTTGGGTTGTTTTTTTTCTGGCGCAAGTGTAGCACGGTGGTGGTGGTTGGAGTGCAAACGTCTTTTTTGCCTTTTGCAAAAAGTGTGACAGAAAAAAACAACGGAAGGGTTGATTGCGCGGAAGCCTGCAAAAAGACTGTGCAAGCCATGAGGTACGAATGGTGAGGATTTTTGCAGGCTGGGGATTTTGCCCTGCGGAGCTGTCCGTAATTAACTGTCAGACAATGCTTACCCAATAGCTTAAAATATCTGTTTACCCAAGCTTTGCAGTTGAGTTTTGAGAAAAAAGCAAGGATAAGTGAAACCTTACTTTCCTATCCGGTTTAATTTTGCGTGAGGAAGTCAAAATATTTATTATAGCGCCTCAAACAAAAAAAAATCCCATAATGGGATTTTTTTGTTATATTATTTCTTGTTTTCAGCCATTTTTTCAATCAAATAAAGTATTGAACCATAACCTTTGCCAGAAATATTTCGATAATGAGCTTCATACACTAAATGCTTATAAAAAGAAGGTTCAATAGTATCAAAACCATTTAATTCTAAGAATGAGAAACCCACAAATATCGCAAACATTGCGTTTACAAATAAAAGTTCTTTTGTAGCGGTTATATCTGGTAGAATCTGGATTGGGCGTATTTTTGAAATCCATTTAATTATATAACCACCTTGTTTATGTCTATCGGCCCTTTCAGAGTGTGAATACAATTTATATTTATATATATCATCAAAATATGAACCAATTACTAAAAATAATAAATCCTTATTCAAATATACAGAAGATTTTGTATCAGGGAGATCTTCAATAAACAAATCATATAATTCAACAATTGTTTCAAATCTTTCCCGTTCTTGATTGGTTCGCTCTTCAATAATTAACCTTTGCAGTTCGATATCCAGTTCCTTAATTCTTTTAGCATTCATTTAAAGTAGAAGTTAAGCTATTTCAAATAAATTTTTTTGAAGAGAATTGTACGATTCTGAATGAGCTATAGTTTTCCCATTATCGCGAAATACAGTTTCTTTTTGCTTTTTACCGTGATTATTATTTCTCCAATTTAAGGCAAATTGGAGAGCTTTATTGTTGCAGATGGTGTCGAACTCATTAAGTTGTTTTACTGCCACTCTTTTTTTTGCGAATAGACCTTTAATCCAATTCTTATTTGACCAAATCAATGCAAACGATGCAAAAATTATTGCAAAATAACCTAATACTTCTTGTATCATGATATGCTATATTTAGTTTGTATTTTATGTTTTATAATTCCTATTTTAAAACAGATTGCATAGAAAATTGAAAATATTGACACATAAATAAAAAGGGGACTTGTCCCACTGCTTGTAAAGGTAGTTTTTCCTGTGATTAATCCTATTTTTGAAATAAAGAAAAACCCTAAGACGAGTATCAATATTAAAAATCCTAAGAGTCCAATGCCTTTTATAACATTAGTTGCAATCTTGTAATCCAGAAATAAACTCAATAATGTAGATATACTTAGAAAACTATATATGCCTTTGTCAATAAAAATATCGCTTAATTCTGTCAAAACCTTCAAATCTATCTCGCATACAAAGCCCGCTAATATAGAACATAAATAAACTATCAAAAGGGGAGCAATAAGTGGTAACAGTAAATTTGCAAGTAACCAACTCGTTAATTCTCTAATATATATCTTTATTTTCATATTGGACGCCAAAGTTAGATAATATTTTTCGAATCATCAAAAAATAAATCACCTAACTTGTAATTTTCTTTTTTAGAATGTTCGTTTAATGCAATAAGTATCTTATTCATCATCCTTTTAGTTACTTCCATCCTTTGATTTGCAATCTTATTAATAGTACCATGTGCAATACCACTATAGTCAGCAAACTCTTTTTGAGACCAACCATTTTCTTCTATTGCTATTTTAAGTTTATTCTTCATGTCTTATATTTTGCACAAATATATGAAAATAATTTCAAATACAAATAGTTTTAGATATATTTATCAAATAATATCCATTTATATTTAATTATATCCAGACTTATCAATAAATATCAATATGTCATATATACATGGAAGAATTATCTGTAATAGTTAAGACTTAATATGAGAATAGCTACTGCCGAATAAAACACCTTGTATTACGGAAGATATGGATTGTAAGAGTTGATTTTTAAAATAAATTTATCTATGATAATGTTTTACCCATGCTTCATGCCAGTCAGTCCAATTGGAAGTATGAAAATTTTTATTTACCGCTACTAATTTGCTAAGTTCTTCGGGGGTATTAATATCTGCAATTATCTTTTCAACACCTTCACCTCTCTAGAATATCTCCGGTTCACTGGCTACAGCTAAAGCCTGAACAATTATTTTACCATCTTTATTCAACCATTTAGCCTGAACAGCACTTACATAAACTCCCAATACATAAACTTCTTTATTTGGTGTGATTTTGGTTTATTGAACTTTAATCAACTTTTTTCCAAAAGGGAAATAATAGTTGGTTGTTCACGTTCCGACAAATGACCTTTCAATAAATAACAGTGTTTATTTATTGAAAGGTTATTTGATTTTTTTTATCCGCCATCTTGGTTCTTCTACTAATTCGAAATGAACTCCATGCTCTAAGAAATAAAGGTTTACAGTCTTATTACGTACATTTGAAACTCGAAGTAACTTCATACCACCCACTAAGGCAGCGTGGCTATCTTTGCTTGAGACTCTTAGTTTATTGTATGCAATGTCTGCCGATTCTGTTCCCTTGATTTCATATGGCGTTTCAATACCTTCTAACTCAACTATCAAATCTACGCTTTTATTGCCCTTTTTGAAAGTGGTAAGAGTATTTTCAGATTGAAAATACAGCTTGACAATCTCAATTGATAATTTCTCAATGACACTGTTCTTGCCAATTGTTGGATATTCTGTTTGAAGACGATTATAGTCCTCATCATTAAGTGCAAATTGTTTTACTATCATTTTATCAATTAGCCAACTTACATAAATAACCCAAAGTGTTTGTTCTACTTACCTGGTCATGTGGCAACAACAGGTATTTCCAAGCCTTACCACCGTATTGAGCTGTGAATTCTGAAGCATATTTGCAATAGCGTTCTGCTGCTACTTTTTTGGCTTGTACGTCGGGGTCGTTTATGTTGTTCAGTGCCTTTGTTTCGACCATGTAAATGGTATCGGCTGTTTCAACGATAAAGTCGGGTTCGTATTTCTTTGAGTTATTATCCCAATAAATACGGAATTGATTTGGGGCAGGGCGAAGCCATTTTGTTACTGTGGCATCATTTTCGAGTATAAAGGCAAAATCCTGTTCGGTTTTGCTGTCGAACTTGTATTCGAAATGACAAGCTTTTTCAAATCCTCTGAATACATATTTCGGGACTAAAACAGTTGGCGTGATAATGTCACGGTAATCTCTATATCCTGCGTTTACCAAAGCGGAAGCACTCCAAGGTTCAATACCTACAAATGGTAAAACCCTTGGTGCAACATAATCTGGAGTGTGCAACACAAAGTGTTCTTTCATCTGCGTGTAAATCTTTTCGGCAATAGCTGATTTGAATTGAAACACGGTTTCGGAAAGTTCTTTTTCGTTTTCCAAATGTGCTTTGATTTCGGTTACTGCCTGAGTAGCCAACTGATAAAGCAATTCGGCATTATCATCGTAATCAATTTCCGGATAATCAATTAATTGTGCAACAATTAATTTGATTGGATTGCCATACGAACCACTTGATTTTGCCTTTAGCGTTTCAACCAGTTTATCTTTCAATCCCATGCGGATAATCTCTTGCTCTAATGCATGATAACCAAAACTTGTTACATCCAAATCAAAGGAATTGAATGAGGCAGTAACCTCACCCTGTACCAAGTCCATACGCGGAATTTCAATGATATTCTTTTTATACTCGGTAACTAATTTCTCGTATATTTCTCCGGCTTCTTTTATAATCTCATCTTTGTATAATGCAAGTTGACCTTGTTGACCTTGTGAGAGATTGTATTCGACCTGACGCATTACTTTTCTTTTGACTTCTTCTTTGTTTAAGTCATCAACCTTACGAACTTCGGGCAGCGAATTAAAGTCGGGTAAAACGCTTATAATTGCCTTTTTAGCATCAAGACTGTTCTGGGCAGTTTGTTGAGCCTGCTTGTCTTCAATCTTATTGATTTTTTGTTGTTCTTGTTCTATAACGTGTTGAATAATGGGCTTGGAAGTAATTACTTCCGTTTTTGTTGCCAAATCCTCAACGGGAATTTCAACAAAACTCATTTTATTCAATACTGAATTCGGGTCTTTTGCTGCATCAATTACAGCATTGAAGTTTTCGTGTGCAACAACGGTAAGTTTATCAATTTTGTCAACGCCTGTGCGTTTTCCTTCATACGGTAAACGTAACCCACGACCAATGGTTTGCTCAACGAGAATAGCGGCATTGGCTGCACGAAGTGGCACAATGGTGTAAAGGTTGGTTACGTCCCAACCTTCTTTGAGCATATTGACGTGGATTACAATTTCTATTTCGTTGTCAGCATTTTCCAGCGAAATGAACTGTTTTTCAATATCCTCCTCTTTTTTGGTAGAAGAGTCGATTTGAAGTGCTTTGCCTTTGTAAGCACCATCGTAAAAATCGTCGGAATTAATCAGTTCATATATTTCTTTGGCGTGACTAATATCTTTACAAACAACCAAAATAAACGGTTTTACAAGTTTTACCTGATTGTTTAGGGCGTAAATCTCCAATTCGTTTTTGGTGTCCTGGTGAATACTTATTGCATCTTCGAGTTTGATTATTTCTACTTCTCTATCTGACATAGCCCCTTTTTCAAAGTTCTTACGGGTAGCAATGGCAGGATTCTTTACGAATTTGCCTTCGGATAAAGCCTGAGCCAATGAGTATTCGTACACCACGTTTTTAAACGGTTTCCCTTTTTCGTCGAAAGGCGTAGCCGTGAGTTCAATACCCAAAACAGGTTTGAGTTCGTTTATAGCATTTTTGGAAGCATCAGCGTGATAGCGGTGCGCTTCGTCCATAAGTATTACTAAATCGTCTAAGCCAGAAAGATAATCCCAATAGGACTGTCCTAAATACTCTGAAAGGCGTTTGATACGAGGAGCTAAACTAATTCCGTCCTTTTTTGAACCTTTGTTGTCTGAATTGAATTTGGCAATATTGAAGATATTGATACGAATTTCGGACTCAACAAATAAATTGCCTTGCTGTGCGTAATTATCTCCGGTAATAATCACCGGGCGATTATGTACAAATTCGGAAATACCATTGAAAACATATTTACGATAGGCAGGATTGCCAAAATCCTCAATTAGTTTGTCGTAAATGGTGAGGTTGGGGGCTAAAATAAAGAAGTTCTTAATACCTTTTTGCAAATAGAGGTAAGCAATGCAAGCACCCATTAAGCGGGTTTTGCCAACGCCTGTAGCAATGGAAAAAGCAATGGAAGTAAATTCCCTATCAAACTGCGTACAAGTCGGAAAAAGGTCTTTTACCTTTTGTAATTCATCTTGCAGAAATGCTGTTGCTTCGTCTTGCTCGGTCGGACATTTTTTTAATGTGAGAACATCGCCTAACTGTGCGACAATGTCCAACGAATCTTGAAGTGGCTCACGAAGTGAAAGGCGTTGTTTTATGCTATTTGCTATTTGATTCATATTAAACTTCCAATTTAAATTCACATTTAATTTTCAATTCATTAACGCATCTAAAAATAACTCTCTTTAGTTTCATTTTCTTGACTTCTTCTTGAGTGGTGGTAAAGTTAAGAAAAGGTGGACTTAGAAGCGGAAAAGATATTACTAAGTAGTATTGTTGTTTATGATTTAAAATTCCATTATCCTTGTAATACTTAAATGTATCAATAAGCTGATTTTTGGCTTCTTCCATTTTTTCTTTCTTATACTTGGAGTATAAACCACAATATTTTAATTCAAGTAATAATATCCATGGTCCTTTACTATATTCAGCAGACGAAAAACAGATACATTCACATTGAGATAATGCTTTGTGTGTTGTTGCATCTACAAAGGATTTATTATCAAATTTCACAGTAGAAAAGGGTATAGCATTTTTATTTCCCACTAAAAAACTCTCAATATCTGTGTGCTTGATATTATTAACATCAACACCTTTTTTGATAGGATCACTTTTCGTTTTTTCGGTATAATCTGCTATATAAATATCCGAATTGTAATCACTTACTACATGGTGAGGGTACAGTGTATTAATCTTCGTCTTCATCTCCGTAGTAATTTATCATTTTATAAAAATCATCCATTACTTCTTTCATGCTTGCATCAAAATAATTATTCTCAATCAGATAATCATCTCCTTGAATTCTGTTTATTTTACCGGTATTTGTAATTTGCCAAACTGATACATAGGTTGGGTCTATTGACGATTTTAAACTCTTTAAATTAGTATAATCTTCATCCTTCAACATTTCTTCTTTTACCAAATGACCTAACATACAATTATTCATTGCATATAAGACAAATGGACTATGTGTAGTTATTGTAGCTCTATCACCTCTATTAAAATTTATTGAACCTAATAAGTGATATATAAGCTCTTTTTGTGTTGAAGGAAATAAATTTTGTTCTGGTTCTTCGATGACAAATTGAGTATTGTGTGTTTTTTGGATACCATCTTTAACCACATTCCAACTATTAAACAAAGAGAGTGCCTCTGTATTCTTATCGGCTAAAAGCTTATTAAACTCCTCAATTTTTACTTTTCTTTCTTCTCCAGTAAATGTTTGTTTATAATGTTTGTTTAGTACCAATTCGTCAACAAGAACTCCGAAAGCATTTCCCATTTTTTGTTGTTTTTCAAAGGAAATCTCTTCTTCGTTTTCATAAATCCATTCTGTCAAATAATTAGTGGCTACTATCAATGGAGTTAATGACTGCAAGCCACTTGAAGCATTTTCCAACAAAATATCATATTTATCATTTTCATCAGTGGATGATATGTGATTTTCACCCGTACTTTCATCAAAATAAAATTCAACTGGTAAATCAAGAATTTTAATTCTATTATCTCTACTAAAATGCGCCCGACTAGACAACCAATCAAATAAGAAGCTTCGATTGTTATTATTAGGCATATCTACTTTTTGAATAAAAGGCAGTATAATCAAATTTCTTTCAGACGGAATATATTCAATTTTACTTCTTTTATATGCATATTTATTCACCCAATCAATATGACATTGGTTATTTTTAAATATTAATTTAATAACATTACTTTCATAAGAAATTTCAGAATCATCTTTGAAATAACCATACAATTTATGAAAATCTTCTAATTTCTTTTTAAAGTTTCCATTCGTATTATATTCATCCAAAGATTGATTGATGACTACATCCTTTTCAACCCAAGTACAATAGCTGATTATTTTAGCAATGGTACTTTTACCACTACTTTGAGGACCCATAAACACATTGACTTTGTTCAAGTCAAATTCAGCTTCTTTAATTGGTCCCACATTTCTTATTATTATCTTAGCCATATTCGTATATTTTAGAATATTATTTTTTTTATTAATGTTACTGTAATACCTTACATCTCATTAGGTATCACAAACTGCTTTGTATTCTTCTTTGGTACAATTTTGATTTGTCCATTTTCAACTTTTCCTAACTGTTCCACTGACAATACTGCTTCAAAACTTTCTTTTACATCTTCACAATAAGGGTCTTGTATATATACCTTTTCAAGATTTTTCATATTTTGGACAATAGTTCTATCGACTTCTCTATTAAAGTACGGAAAAGAATATCCAATCACAACTAACACTTCGGTGTCATTTACTTTTTGTTTAATATCGTCATAAAAAACAGATTCTGTTTCTTCCCAAGCAAAGGATAATGCATTTGAGACATTATTTGCTCCATTAAGGTGAGCCCAATGTACATAACTAAGCTCATCCCTGTCTCCACGATCAAACAGCGGATCAAAGAATTTACTATATCTTCCTTTATTGTCAAAAGTTAGTGCTGTTCCGTTTAATTTTGTTATCGAAAAACCCGATTTGTCATTAATGTAAACTTTTGTTGTTTTTCCAATTATTTTAAGGTCTTCCCATATATCATTTATACTCCTACTCTTGTTGTACGCGGCATATGCTATTTCAAACTGATAATCATAATTCCATGATAATATTGACATATCATTCGGTAATTTAGAAGAAGAACTTCCTAAAATATTGGCAAAGAATGCATCATATCTTTTGTCTGGGCTTTCAAATAATTGTACTAAAGTCAAAAATGCGGATAATGCCGATTTTAATCTTTGATATTCTGCTTTATCAGTTACCCATAGTTTTTTAGCAAATGTATCTATTGTTTGGTGATTTTCACTTGATTCCTTAAGCCATCTAAACTCTTCTTTGAGTTTATCATACTCCCAAGGCTCAGTTTTAGTACCATAAAACTTGGGATTCTTTTCTTCGTTACATATTTTCTCAATCAGTATTTCAATCTGAACAGGAAATTCAGACACAATTGGAAGTCCTTCAATAATCTTGTTCTTATTGTTTGCCGCACGTTTACCAAAACTTGCACCTGCACCAAATAGATATACAATTCTACTCATAATTAATCAAACAAAGTTGGTTCTTCTGTTTTGGTTATCTTATCTCTCAGTTCTTGAACGCTTTCTTTTGTTACTTCAAATTCTTCTTCGAGTTCAACATCTTCTTTTTCCTCTACCGGCATATTTACGATATTCAGGCTGTAATCGTCTTTGCCAAATTCGCAACGCCCGAGGAGCATTTGCGGGATTTTTTTTAGTGTAATGTTTGGATATTTGTGCTTACACTCTTTTTGGAAGGCTTTACAACAAACAAGCAGACTTTCGCCGGGTTGCATTTCGTCGTGTATGCTTTCCAATACTTCTACGGTTAGAAATTGCGTGGTAACGTAAATATAATCGTGTTCGCTCGACCGACCTTGTTTCCAGTAGGTGTGTTCATCAGGTTGGTAATTGAAACCCTCTTGTTTGGTCATGGCAGCTGCCAACATCTGAGCGTTGTACTCTGAACTGATAATCCAATTGCCAAACTTATCCTGATTTAACAAACTAGGTGCAAGGGTGTAAAATCTAAAGCCACCACCGCCTTGCCAATTTATCGCTTTACTAATACCTGATTGGTCAGAGCCATTAATAACAGATTTATATCTCGGAACACAATGAGTAATTGCCTGTTCTCCGAGCTCAACCCCAATCCATTTTCGGCTCATCTTGTGAGCAACCGCAGCAGTAGTTCCTGAACCTAAAAAACTATCAAGAACAATATCACCTTCTTCTGTTGACAAATCTAATATCCTTTTCAATAACTGTTCTGGCTTTTTACCTCTTGGAAAAGTAACACCGCCCTCATTTGGCAAATCCGCTTTGGGAATATCTTTATGCCCCCATATATTTGTTAGCTTGTTTGTTTTTACAACACAGCCATCCTCTATTAAAGCAGTATCTCTCAGCCAACCAATTAATTCTTTATTGATATAGTGTAAAGTTGTTTGTTGATTGGCATTTTTACCTCTTGAGGGAGTATAATCTACAGAATATAGATTGTTCTTATCCATCTTAGAAATAATATCTTGCTGAAATGAATTTTCTTTTTGGATTAAAAATGACCTAAAAAGATTATCAAATTGAGAAGCGTATTGTTTGTCTATTTCCCCTTTTAAATTGTCATAATTTTTAAAGGAAACGCTTTCAATTTTGTAGTTTAAATGCTTATAAATCTTTACAGCTTCTCCATTGGATTTTGAAACAAACTCTTCTACTAATTCGCGATCACCATAGTCGGAAATAAACTTGTTGTAGCGTTTCATTGTTCCAAGTTCAATTGGCTCATAACTCAAAACCGACTTAAAAACCATTGGTCCCTTCTTATAAACTAAGATATGCTCACCTGTATTTATAAAAGTCCCTCCTTGACCTATGCCGCCAATACCTGATCTTTCATAAGTTATATGAGATATAAAATTTTCTCGCCTGAATATTTGATCTAAAATAATTTTACAATAATGGACTTCTACATCGTCAAGGTGAACCCAAATGCAACTCCCATTTTTCTCATCCATTAGTTTGTTTAAGAGCTTTAGTCTTTGACACATAAGATTGAGCCATATTGAATGTTCTAAGAAGTCATCGTAATGTTCAAAAGCGTTACCTGTATTGTAAGGTGGGTCAATGTAGATACATTTCACTTTTCCGGCAAAGTCTTGCTCCAGTGCTTTGAGTGCAAGAAGATTATCACCATGAATAAGCATATTGCCTGTATTTGGGTCCCCATAGCTGTATTCAGGGTTTTCAATCAGAATACGAGGTTCGAGCTTGGGTTCATCGCCTTTGCCTATCCAGGTAAGTTCAAGTTTTTGGAGTGTATGTTTGTTGCTCATTGTTTTTTTTGTGAATTGGTCTACAATTTTCGTCTAAAGTGCGTCTAATCGAAAATGAATTTAGACGTTTTATATATTTGATAATGAGTTGAATAGTCGGATATCGGTCTACAAAATATCTAAATCAATTCAAATTTGAATCTTAAAATTAGACCTAAAATAGGACTATATTAAACGCCATTTGTTATTGCCAAGAAAAATAATACCATCTTTCTTCATTGCCTGTAAGATATTTTTAATTTTATCTTTCTTCTGTTTCTCGGTCAAAAGAGGAGATAGTTTGTCGGCTAACATTTCCTCAAAGTTATGTTTTTTGCCAGCTTTGAACTTAGTCAGGTAATCTACAATCATTTTTTTGCAATAATCATCTTCAATCCCTTTTACTTTGATATATTGAGATTCCTGTCCGGTAACTGAGGCTATAGAAGACGAAATATGATAGTGAGGCTTACGACCTTCAATTAGTAATCTTTTCTTGAGTAATTTGGCAGCTTCTTCCGTAATCGTCTGACCTTTTTGAATTTTGTCCAGCAAAACTACTTCGGTAAGTGACAAATCATCCTTTTTCTCGATTAATAATTTTGAGTAATTTTCGTCTAAGGTGTGTCCGTAGATTTCAAGTACTACCTTGTCGCGTGTTGACTTTCTGTAATCGGGCAAGGGGAAAAAGCGTTTGCGCTGTTCCTCGTACATACGACGAATGCCGTAACCCATTGTATCAATCATATTCAGATTAACCATTGCGTCGGCTAACCAACGATTGCGGTATTTTTTAGGTGTTTTATCTCCAAATGTATAATCCTCGGCATTTCCCTCAATAAAACCACCTTCATTTTCAAAGATTAGTTGGTGTGTTTTTTCGGTAAGCAATATGCGTGAATGACGGCTGTAGTCCTGATGAGCAATGCAATTGTTTAATGCTTCGAGAATTACTTTCGTTTCGTATTTATTTACTTCCACCGAAATGAGTTTATTATCGGGGAAGAACTTGTATTTCAACTTTCTGATTTGTTGTAGGACATCATTTATTGAAAGGAAAAGCGGGATTTCGAAATGTTCGTAAGCCTGTTCATCGGTATCTAACTTCCATGTAATTTGAGCTACGGAAGGCGAAATAAAATGAGCTGATTCCGTTTTTCCCAAAAGGATAATTGCAGCGTTGGTAATTTTCCCATTCACTGTAATTTTAGCTTTATCTAAAAATGTAGCGTCATCCCAATTGTCAATTTCATTGAACCATTGTTTGGCTGCATTTTTCTCTTTGAATTTTTCACGAGCTTTGGCAATGGCCAACGGATCAAGACTTGATATTGAAGCTGAGTCGATAATTTGTGCCGACCAATCAATTTCGGAATTATAAATCAACCGTGCCAAATCGGGAAATTTCTTTAGCTCGGTAAGGCTTGTATTGATTCGGATATATGGTGTGCCTTTAAAGTTGACAGGCTCAGATTTAGCTGCCGGAATTCTGAATATCTCTAACCGTGTCGCTTCGTTGTACTGGCAAATGAAATGCTCAAACCTCACAGAAGGAGAAAGGTTGCGTCTAACCCACAATTCCAAGTCTTCATTACCTTCTTTGGCTGTTTTGAATTTAAAATTAGTGCCTATCGGTGTGTGAGTAGTGTCATCAATACCAAACAGCAAATAGCCGAAAGATTGATTTTCGACACATGCAGCATTGGATAAACCAGAAAAGTATTGCCCCAACTTATCATTAGTAGTTGCCGTCCCTTTCTTGAACTCCACCCATTCAACCTCACGGGGTAAGGCTCTCAGTTCATCAATTAATTCTATAAGTTCGTGGTTATTCATATTATACTATTTTCCAATTGATAGTAAACAATTCTTTTTGTTCAATGCGCTGATTTAACCTGCTTTCAATATCGGTTAGTAAATCATCTTTTCGTCCATCAATATCATCCTGAGCGGCAAACAAGGTTTGACGTTTTTCGCTCCTTTTCTTTTCCATTTCTTTAATAACCCGTTGTGCTTTTACTTTGGCTTCGAGGTTCATCATTTTCTTAGCTTCGGACTTACGCAATTTGATTTCTGCATCGAGGTCTTTGATTTCTTTTTCGAGACTGATTTTCATATCGTCTGCCCATTGGTCGAGCTTATCCATTTCGGTGTCGAAGAAATCACGGTTTCGTATGGCATTTACTGAAATTATTTCTTGTTCCTGTTGAGATAGTACGTTTTTGAATAAAGGTTTTATCTCTTGCGGAATATCAACCTGACTACCAACTGAAGCAACGAGTGAAAAAAGTCTTTCTGCTGTTTCCTTGTCAATAGACTCTCCGTTTTCATTTATACAGGCTAAAAGTACATAGTCTTCGTCTTCAAAAGATTGAATGGTCAAGTGTTCCACTCTCAGCCAACCTGATTTGCCAATGTATTGCTCTAAGAGTGTAATTTTGGTTTGTGTATTGGTATAATCAAATATTATTTCAGCAACGGGCGTTTCCTGTTGCTTGCAAGCCTTTAGAATGCGTTGTGCCAATTTATGCCCAATACGATAAATGTTTGTGTCTTCGGGAATAAAAACTTCCGATTTCTTTCTGCCTTCTACGGCTTTTAAAATCATATAAGGGCCCGAATGAATATTTTCATCGGGAAATGGATTTTTTCTCAGACTAAATGAGTAATCATTATCTCCGAAAACGGCATTATCTTTCAAAAAATACTGCGTGGTTTTCCATAATTTTTGCTCAAAAGCATTGAGATAGGCCTTTGAATTTTCGAAGTCTATCTTTAATTTATCCCGAACCTCTTCATCAAATTTTTCCAATAATGTAGAGCGTACATTTTGCATCTTTTCCGTAATATCCGGCTCAAATTCTTCTTTCAAATCGTCAAAAGCCTTTTGAATTTCATCAACAGTCCTACATTCCTGGTAAATCTTTGCAATACGTTTTTCAAAATCAACACCCGACTCGATATTTGCCAATCTATCAACTCTTGTTCCAATCACATCATCGCTTGCCCCAAAGACTCCATCAAACAAAAAGAATTTTTCGTTCAGGAGTTCATAAACTCTTTCGTCGGCAGCATTCTTCTTGTTGAGAAAATTCACCACTACCACATCAAACTTTTGACCGTAACGGTGGCAACGTCCGATTCGTTGTTCAATGCGTTGCGGATTCCAAGGTAAATCGTAGTTGACAAGTAATGAACAGAATTGCAAGTTTACACCCTCGGCAGCTGCTTCGGTAGCAATCATAATCGTTGCTTCGTTTCGGAAATAGTCAACCAGTGCAGCTCTTTTGTCTGCTGAAGGCGAACCGGTAATTTTATCTGTGCCTTTGTGTTCCTTTAGCCAATCTTTGTATATTTTATTTGATTTCGGGTCATTGTTTACTCCATTAAAAAGAACAACTTTGTCCTTATATCCCCGGGCTTCCAAGATATTCAATAAATAGTCCTGCGTTCTTCGGGACTCGGTAAAAATAAGAGCTTTCTTGTTTGCTCCTAAGATTTCAAGTTGTTCAAATGCCTTGCCTAAAGCGGTGAACAGGTGTTCAGCTTTTGTATTTACACGAATTCTTCGTGCCAGTTCCCTAAATCTTTTCAGGTCTTCAATTTCTAATTTAATTGCTTCAATGTCTTCATCAGACAAAGGAGCTTCCTCAACTACAGAATCATCATTTTCGTCTTGTAACCACTCCTCTTGAGTTTCAGCCAATACATCATAATCGAGTTCTAATTGATCAAAAATGCTTGTCTCATTTTTATCAATCAAGGTTTCAAGTCTATTTATAAGCGAATCAAGTGTTCCGCTGATAGCATAGGAAGAAGAAGCTAATAACTTACGGAGAATGAGCGTCATCAATTGACGTTGACTATTAGGAAGCGCATAAAGTGTTGGGCGTTGTAAGTACTCCGAAACCCATGTGTAAAGTTGGTGTTCTTCATCAGTAGGGTAAAACTCCTCACAAATAGCCTTTCGGTCGGTGTACTTAATGTATTCCAACACTTGACGTCTAAGCGTTCGTTTGCAAATCGGTTGAAGGCGACTTTTTAATTCATTGAAATCATTATCATCTAACTGGTGACTATATCGGCTTTTAAAACTTTTGAGGTCGCCAAAAACGTAATCGTCAATAATACTAACTAAGCCGTAAAGTTCAAGAATTGAGTTTTGTAAAGGCGTAGCTGTAAGCAAAACTTTTTTTCTTTTCCAAAGAGCTTCTTTCAAAGCATTGCCGATTTTATTTGAGGGTTTGTAAACATTTCGGAGGCGGTGCGCTTCGTCAATAATCACTAA
>Ga0302215_10001175_pt1 | contig 18968 bp, 9 predicted proteins | sample II_Fen_N3_1_FD_194580 | JGI IMG/M metagenome (GOLD analysis project Ga0302215, IMG submission 194580) | Peat permafrost microbial communities from Stordalen Mire near Abisko, Sweden - II_Fen_N3_1 | ecosystem: Environmental > Terrestrial > Soil > Wetlands > Permafrost | place: Sweden: Abisko...
GAGAGCAAAGAAATAGTCCGACAACCTGTTCACAAAAACAACAACCTGATTATCAATAGAATATAGCTCATTCATATCAAATAATCTGCGCTCTGCTCTTCTGGTAATAGTTCTGCAAATATGCGATAAAGCTCCTGATTGTGAACCACCTGGAAGGATGAATGAGTTCAGTTGAGGTAATATATTATCCAGTCTGTCAATTTCGTATTCGATCAGCAAAATTTCATCATTATCAATCACTATCGGGTTTTGAAGTTCAACTTTCGAGGTATCCGTTGCTAAATAAGAACCTATCGAGAATAATTTATGTTGGATTTTCTGCAAAAAATCAAGTTCATGAGCATCAATTTGCGAACTGGCAAGCAATCCTATAAATGAATTCAATTCGTCAATGGTTCCATAAGCTTCAATCCGGATATCGTTCTTTGGCACCCGGGTTCCTCCAATTAAACCGGTAAGCCCTTTATCTCCTGTTTTCGTATATAATTTCATTGTTTTATTCTAAATTAATGGTCTTTTCATAACTGAATCGGAACAAATTTAAAAACGCATTTTATAATGTTTTTTGTATAAATCTTTATTAAAAAAAACGATTCCCAATTGAAATAAATCAATTGTCGATGTGACTGCAGGATTTTTCTTTATTATTTCCCAGGCCAATTCCATGTCGTTCGACCAGTGAATATCATCAATCACAAATATCGAATTCTGGTGAGCCTTCGGCAAACACTTTTCTATATAATTCAACACCGCATTTGATTGATGATTTGCATCAAAAAACACAAAATCCAATTCGTTTATTTCATTCAAAACTTCATTCAGCGTATTATCAATATTCCCAACTGCTACCTGAATATTATTCAATCCCAATGCTTTAAAATTTTCAAGAGCCACATTGGCAATTTCAGAACTTCCTTCCAGACTTACGCAATTTATAAGGTTTGAAGATGAAGCCAAATAAGATGTTGTTATACCTAACGAAGTTCCAAGTTCCAGTATTTGTCTGAATTTATAATAGTTTATAATCCTAAAAAATAATCTTCCGTATTTTTCTGATTTCAGTGAATGCTTTGCAATTCTACTAACCGTTTTCCTTCTGTCATTTCCCGTTCCAAAATCCTGAATATCAATTATTTTTCTATCAGTTTTTAGTTTTTTACGAATATTTTCGATTGAACTAAACGAATAAAAATAGTATTTCTCATAAATCACAAAACGTACAAATTGGTAAATAAATGGTGAATGCACACCAAATCCTTTTGTGTTTCGCGCCGTTATTACGTGTTTAAAATATCTGCAAATAAACCGAATCCAATCCATAATGTTCAAAAATCTGAACAAAATTAATAAAAATAAATGATAAAATGAGTACTCATTTTACAATTACAAAATTAACCGAGTATCTAATAAAACAAAAAGAGCAGGAGTAAAAAACTCCTGCTTTAAATTGGATAAGTTTTGCGCCAATTAATCAATGCATTAACAAGGTGTCGATTTGCGTGAATCCTTAACCAGTAACCTTAACATCAACTAAGCATATACGCCGCAGTAATGGCATTAGGGAATAAATATAAGTAACTCACAATCAATATAACTAAATGTAGTGTGTGGTCAAGCCCGACTGTAGCCATATATTTTGATTCGTTTACTTCAAAATATCTCATTTTAAATTTTCCGGTAAAATAGTCAATCACAAAATGAAAAGTACCGTTAAACAAACTAAAAATCAAACCCTGCACGATAGTCAAGCCAAGTAACAACGGGCTTAATACTGCAAAAAACGCTGTATAAATTCCAACATGCTCAAATAAATATGGCAATTTGAGTGCTTTTAATTTGCTCAGCTTACTTCCCTGAAGAAAGAAATCAGCGATGACATGCATCAACAATATTATAATTATTCGTACCATTTACCTAAATTTATATGTTAAAATAATTTGGTTGTTAAACATTTTTATTTTTAAAGATTCCGCTGTTACTTCCATAACAAAGAAACAGCGGAATTTGTTTGTTTTATTTCAGTACAACTTTACCGGAATACACTTCTTTTCCAGAAATCAGACTCACGATATAGCAACCAACCGGATTACCAACCATGCTGATTTTATGAATATCACTTGAATTCTGAATATTTTTTATCATTATACCCATAGCATTGTAAACTTTAATTTGATCTACTTTATCCGAGCAGTATACAAATATATTTTTGTCATAAGAATAAATGGTAATCTTTACCGGATCTGTATTATTCAGACCAGTTCCTAAACTAACTGACATCGTAATTGTATTTGAAGTTGCAGGACTGCCTGACAAACAAGGTGAAGTATCACTCGATGTCATAATTGCATAAAGCTGATCATTGTTTGCAGGAGTATAGGTATATGTACTGCCGGTTCCTACAGAAACTGTATTTTTAAACCATTCGTAAGTTGGGGTACTACCACCGCCAACTTGTGTAGGTGTAAATGTAACAGAAACTCCTTGATTAACAGGGTTACTGCTGGCTGCTATGGTTACACTAGCTGTTACAATGGGGTTTTCAGCTATTACTGCACTTCCGGTCATATCGGTTATATTCCATGTCTGAGTTCCATAAACTCCTTTTACTGTATAAGTTCCTGCGGTCTGCGCAGAAAATGAAACCGCACCACCTGTTCCCACAACCGTTGTAGCAGTGGCAACTGCATTTTTATACAACGTGTAAGTAACACCGGCTTCTGAACTTGCAAGCCCTACAACCAAACCAACTGTACCCTGACAATACGAACCGCTTCCGGTTACCGTTTGAGCGGTTATGGGGTTATTGAGAATGATATTGGGAGCATTTACAAAACAATTCGAATTACTGCAGGTTAATTCGGTATTTATACCCGCAATGTATTGAAATACTTTCGTTGCATATGGGCTTGTTGTGTAATTAAAAGTAAGATTAGCAGCAGAACCTGCAGCAAAAGAATTTGTGTTAGTCAATCTAACTCTACATATTCTGGTTCCGGGGGCAGTTGTGCCAATAATACTACCAGAGCCAGCGCCCGGAGGAGTCTTAGATGCTATCTTTACCGCATTAGATGCAAAAGTAATCGATGTTGGTTGTTGCGAAGTCACTGGTAATTGAGATAACCCTGAGATTAGCGTTGCTGTAATTGTACCACCATTGAGAATTGCTGGATTTACAAGTATTCCTGCTTGAATTTGAGACATTTCAAAAGGTGTTGTTAAATTTACATTAAGCAAATACAAATCAAACTCTAAAATCTTATCAGAGACTTGAACTTCATTTTCAATCGTGTAATTGAAGTCTGTCGCGGCCATAGGTACAAACCTTCTATTTACTGCATTTGTATTAGTCGCAAATACTGTAATTAAAAACAACATCGTGCCTCTAATTAATTTTTTGTTAAATGTTGCCATGTTTATATTATATAATATGTTAATTTTCATCGTGATATGTTTATTTTATTTGAATTTTTTTCCTTTTCAACCTTATGGTAGTATTGCCCCAATAAATCCAGATGAATTATTATCAATTGTCACAAAATCTGAACCATCAATTACTCCATCTCCATTAACATCCTGAGGTAAATATCCTGCACCAAAATTTGCTACCAAATTATCAACCGGAACAAAGTCTGATCCATCAATAATTCCATCCTGATTTACATCACCACCATAAATTGCATAATGAGAATCAATCATCTGCACAAGATTTCCACCAAACACATTTGCAAGTACTCCAAAAGACAGGTTAACGACCCCTCCGGCAAATGAAAGGGCGGTTGCACTCACAGTCTCCAAACTATTACGGTGTTTTATCGTAACATAATACGAACCATTATATGTTCCAGGAATAATCACTGTAGCAGACCCAGTTGTACTTAATTCCACATTGTTTGCAACATAAACAATTGTTGCATAAGTTGTAGAATTATGTAATTCAACGGTTATATGATCGGCAACTCCAGATGGCCATTGTGGACCGAGATCATTATAGGCTTGTCGCATAGTTCCACCACCATTATACAATCCCTCCAACATTACCGAACTTAAATTCAATATTTTATTACCCGTCAATGAAATAACGGAGGCTAACCCGGCTCCACAGGCATTTGATCCCTGAACTTTCAATTGTCCATCTGTTGCATTAGTTGCAAAATCAAGTGTAACGTTTGTACCGGTTCCGTTTATCGTAACTCCAGTACCTGTATAAGTCCAGATATAACTTGTTGCATTTGCAATTACACCAACTGAATAGGATACACTGGTTGCTCCCTGAACAAAATTGGCAGATCCTGTTATAGCTCCTGCTGCAGCCACAGGCGAATTCACAATCATGGTGATTAAATTTGAAGTTGCCGGATTTCCTGTTGAACAAGGAGTTATATTTGAATTCAGACTAACACTAACAATATCTCCATTTGCAGGCACATAACTGTATGTAGCACCTCCTGTACCAACAGCAACAGCATTTACATACCATTGATAAGTTGGTGAACTTCCTCCATTTGTAGGTGTGGCTGTAAAGTTCACTGCCGTTCCGACACAAACCGTATTATTATCAGCCACAATGGCAACGCTTACCGGGATTAATGGATTAACTGTCAAACCGACTTTGTTTGAAGTGGCTGGATTACCAGTAACACAGGACGTAAAACTTGAAGTCAACATTACAGTAATGGTATCTTTATCCAATGGAACATAACTGTAAGTTGCATTTGTAGCACCAGAAATCAATATTGCATTCTTATACCATTGATACGTTGGAGATGTTCCACCGTTTGTTGGAGTGGCAGTTAATGTAACTGTTGATCCCGCACAAACCGTATTATTATCAGCAACAATGGCAACGCTTACCGGGATTAATGGATTAACTGTCAAACCGACTTTGTTTGAAGTGGCTGGATTACCAGTAACACAGGACGTAAAACTTGAAGTCAACATTACAGTAATGGTATCTTTATCCAATGGAATATAACTATAAGTTGAATTTGTTGCACCCGGAATTAAAACTGAATTCTTATACCATTGATATATTGGAGTTGTTCCACCGTTTGTTGGAGTGGCAGTTAATGTAACAGTTGATCCTGCACAGACAGTACTATTATCAGCAACAACAGCTACACTTACCGGAACTAACGGAGTCACTATCATTGTCACAGTATTTGATGCAGCAGGATTCCCTGAAGTACAAGGTGTTGCATTAGATGTCATATTCACATTAATTATATCTCCATTTGCAGGGACGTATGAGTACGTTGCATTGGTTGCCAACGCAATTGCTTGTCCGTTTTTGTACCACTGGTAAGTTGGTGTAGTTCCTCCGTTTGTTAGAGTGGCAGTAAAAGTTACTGACGTTCCACTACAAACATTATTATTGTTTACACCAATTGAAACACCTACCGGTAATACAGCATTTACCGTCATTGTAACAACATTTGATTCCATTGCACCAGTCCAATCGGCAGCACAAGTTACTCGTGCCAATCTTTTAAACCATGTTGTTTGTGTAACTGCAGCCGGAGCATATGTTGGAGAATTGCTATTTGCAATATCAACAAAACCAGTAGTGTTGCTCGTTGTTGACAACTGCCATTTGTATACCAAACCGCCAATATTTCCACTTGGCAAAGTGGTACTTGTTATAGTTATCGGGGTAAATGTCCCACAATTAGCCTGATCACCTGCAATTGTTCCGCCTGAAGTTGGATTTGTACAAGTAAATGCCACTTCATATGCACCTAATGATGGTGAAGTTAAACTGCGGGATATTTCTGTAATATCAGTTGAAATTCCTGAAACAGGTATTCCAAGTCCCAAAACAGGTGAAGTTCCCAATTGTAGCAAATTAGTTGACGATGTAAATAATGGATCGGCACTTATAGAGTTTGCATCTTGTACCGAAGCAGTTTTCCAAGCAGCAATATCTGCTTTGTCCTGAGCAGTTCCCGTAGCACCCCAATGTCCTAAAGTTGTTCCAGCCACAAATAAATCATTGTTATTTGATGTCAATATGGTTGTCGGAATAGAATAAATTGCATAATTCAACCCGGTACCACCCGTTCTCGTGTTTACTAAAATATTATTATTCAAATTATATGTTCCTGCTACATTTCTGAAGAAAGCATAAGTTGATATTGCTCCCGTTGAAGTTCCATATATATTAATTGAATTATAATAAAATCCTGTCGTACCATATGTTGAAGCTTCATAGAATCCATAAATCGTTGGTGTTGTTGATACTCCAGCATTTAAAGAAATTACATTATTTGAGAACTCATTCGTAAATGAATTTGTATTCCCGAAAGAGTTGTAAATTCCATAAATAGTTGCCCCTACATTTGCAGAAGTACCGATATTATAAATTAAATTTTTTCTTACCAAATTACTGTACGTTTTCATTCCATAAAAAATCGGAGTAGCTGTTGCGCTTGTCAACGTAATGTTAGCTATCGTGTTTTTATCTATACTACAAGGGTAAAGAACATAACCATAAGTTTGGTTTATCCCTGCAGATGAGCCCGTACCATAAATTTGGATTGAATTAGCTGTTGTAGGGCTACCGATGATATTACCTGTCAAGTTAACTGAACCATATGAAACATTATTAATTCCATAGAAAGTAGAAGCTGCCGCAGTCATATTAATATTTTGGATTGTATTTCCCTGTACAGTGGTGAAAATTCCCGATGTATTTGATAAATATATTCCCGTAAAGGTTGCAGTAACTGCAGTTGTATATGGAGTTGCACCTGCGCACAGTGGGGCTGAACCACCAATATAATTACCTGAAACCATGTGATTTGAACCAACTAAATAGATACCAGTATATGATCCGGCTGGAGTAACTCCATTTTCACAATAGAAACTATTTCCGGATATCGTGCAGCCATTAGCAACGCCAGAAAGATACAAACCATTTGATGCAGCATTTTTCAGATTATAGATATTGTTGTTCGTGATGGCCAGAGTGTTTGTGATTGTAGCAGAATAGACTCCATTTGTAGGAGCTCCAACGGTTCCACCACGAGCATCTCTAATCTGATTAGCAACAATTGCCACATTATTTATACCCGTTGACCCAATAACAATTGCCCCACTTGTTGTCGAAGTTGAATTACTTTCTATGTAACAGTTACGAATTGTATCATTTTGAGAATTGCTATTAAATTGAATAACCGCTCCTGTACTTGCAGATGTAGCGTTAGTATTTCTAAATGTAAGTAGTTTGCTTGCACCACCATCAATAATTAAGCGTTTTGCACCTGTAATTGAAATCATTGGAGTAGACGCTGTTACTGCCGTTCCGGAAATCACATGTGGATTTCCATCAGATTGAATGGTTAATGTGAGTTTCCCTGCATTAGGTCCATCCTCATTTACCAGATTCAACGAAGTTGTTCCTGGTTCTGTTATATCGGATGTAATAGTAGCAACAGTATTCGCAGTTAAAGTTCCTGCATTAAGAGCTGCAAAAAAACCACCCGAAGCCAATGTTCCGGTTAAAGTTGTATAAGTTTGGCTTGTTCCTACATTTACTGATATTGGCAAAGCTGATACTATTGTGTAGCTGTTCGGAGTTGTCGGAGCAGTCATCCCTGAAGTAGCGACAGTTGTTCCTACTGCTCCAATCGCAGGATTAAATCTTACAGCAGGAGTAGTTGCCACATTTTGAACTACAACAAAGTAGTTAATCACTGTTCCGTTTGTAACTGTCCCATTTAAAATACTATAATCTATATTGAAATCAAATGGTGAGGTCGATCCTGTTGCTTCTACCCATTTCCAACCATTATCAGCATTCGTATTGCCCACAAATGCGTTGGCATTAGTTGAAGTTTTGTAATAAAGTCTCGGTTTTGTTCCTGAAGTAACATTTATTCCACCACTTAAGTCGGTAATTGCAGCAAAATTAGAAGTCAATCTACTTATAGTTGAACTACCGTTTCCAAGGTTATTATATGTTATTGAGGGAGAAAAAATGTCTTGAAATGCAGGTACTAATGTATAATTTCCGGAATACGCACCAATATCAGTTGGTGTATTTGAACTTCTTAAAGCACCGGTTATATCATCAGTTACAGTTGAAATAGCAACACCAGTACCTTCAACTGCGGTTGTACTTGCCGGATGTAAATCCATTGTTGCCAATGCACTTGCTGGACTTGCTAATAACGGATCTCCAAAACCGGAGTGTGTTTCAAAACCAGACAAAGCAGTTTGTAACGCACTCAAGGTCAATTTGTCAGCAGCACTAACAGTTGCCAATTTACCATCAGTTGAACTTGCGTTGTAAATATTGTAGTCACTATTAAAGCCTGAAGTTAATGTACCGGTAAGTGAGATTGCATAATTCAACGGATTTGCAACAGCATTTGTACGTGCATTTGCGAAAATGTTGTTACGAATATCTTCGGTAGCATGCGACGTCAAATAAAATGCATACGTTTTTATTGTTCCTGCAGCTACACCTGAACCACCAATATAAATTGTATTGAAATAAGCATTAAATACTTGAGCATTTGATTTCACAATACCATTTATTTGAGCGGTACTTGTTATGGAGTTGCCGGCCTTATCGATTCCTAACCTAATCACATTATTCTGCAAAGTGATAGGTCCACCATAATTCATATTAATACCTGTTTGACCTGCAGTATTTGAAACTGTGGAGAAACTATGAATATAATTCTTGTCAAATACTGCCCCAAAACTAGTTGATACCTGACAATAAATACCCATGACATTTACAGCCGCAGAAGGTGCAGTATTAACCAAATCATAAATTGTATTTCCGGTAATATAACATAAAGCACTTGTATTTGTAGTATTTAAATCAATCCCAACTATGCTATGAGCGGAAGATCCCGAGGAAATTACTCCGGTCATTGGTTGAGGTGTAGACAATGAATAAATATTATTATTTAAAATAGAATAAACAGAGCCACTATACACTTTTATACCTCTGATAAGTCCAACACTAGTTGACGCAAAAGTCATATCACTATACATATTTGCTATCGTATTTCCGGAAATTGTTGCTATTGAACCACCAGTTGCATTAATTCCATAGATATTTTGAGCATACGTTCCTGTAGTTGATTGATTTGCTATATTTATACTTTTAGCAATTGTTGTACTACCAATAATATTATTCCTGATATTTGTAGTTGCAGAAGCATAATTAACTCCTGTAAAACTTGAACCAATCCCGGTAGCACCGCTTAAAACAGTTGTTATTGAACCAATTATATTATTATCAACGTTCACAGTAGTTCCTGAAACATTGATACCGTAAATTTGAGCCGCAGCATTAGTAGTATAATATGTAATTTTAATATTGTCAACAGCTGTATTGTTACCGATATAATTTGCACCGTCAGTGCCAATATTTACGGTACCAGATGCAGAAATACCAGTCCATGTCACAGGTGTTGATTTCCAATCAAAATTTTGAATTTTATTGTTGTAAATTTTACTCGTTGTTGCAAGTGAGGTTGTGTTAATCCCATAGAAATTATAAGCTGCAGGTGTAGTTGTAGAGACAGTCCAAGTGCCTGCTAATGCGGAGCCACTACCACCAATATTATTATTACTGATTCTTACATTATTTCCACCTCCTACGAAAATAGCTGTAGTTGTTCCTGCAAAACCATTATATACAGTTGGTTGATAAAAGTTATTATTGTCAATTATAGCATTATTACTTCCGCTGTTTAAAAAAACTGCTCCACCATTTCTGAAATCATAGAAATTATTATTAGTTATCGTTATATCTGAAGCAAGATTGTATGAATACAAACAATTACCAGCCGAACCTGACCCATCGATATTACAATTGTCGATTGTTAGAAAATTATTCCCGGCAGTTACTGCGACAGTTGAATTTAAAGCAATGATACCTGAAGTAGTAACAGCTGAAGTTGTATTTGAACCTTTTAATATTAAATACAGAAATTGATTATAATTAGCATCTCCGGTAAGAACAACAGCTGGAGTGGCAGTTCCCGTATTTGTAAATTGCAAAAACTTATTAGTTCCGGTTCCGCCATTTCGACCGTCGAAAATAATATAATCAGCTCCAGTATTATTAATTACGGTTCCTGCATTTGAGAAATTAATTACCGAACTTACCCCGGCAGCAGGTCCGAACTTAATAGTTGCAGTTGCATTACTTAATATATTTGAACTCAGATTAATTGGAAACGCTTCAATAGATGGATTATAATCAGGTTGAAATTCAAAAATCATATTCCCTGTTAGCGGAACTGATGTAATAGCACTTACTGCATCTGAAAATTTTGCAAATGTTCCCGCATATCCCGCATAAGAAGCTTGTGGACCAATGGCATAAGTTCCAGCTGAAATTCCTGTTGCAGAACCGATTCTGAAATAGGTTCCTGTGGAAACGGTTGAATAATCAATAGGATTAACCGATGAAATAGCACCAGTGGCAATTGATCCACCAACAGTGTTATAAGTCCCTGTAGAAATATTTGCCTGACCAATTTTATTACTTGGAATAAGACTTGCATCAGTAATTTTAATAGTTGACGAAGTAATTGAAACGCTCCCCAAGGCGGCTTTCAATGACCAATATTTATCTGTATTGATTGAAGACAAACCTGCTCCGGCACTTGCTGAAAAAGGTCCGTTATCAAAAACTTCTGCTGTCACGGTGCCAGTTCCAGTTCCGGTAGTTGTAAAACCAGTAAATTCTATCAACCTATACGCTGCTTTCCCTATGTAAAATCTATAATTTGCTGCAGAGGCAGTGTTTGGAATGGTAATAGTAAGTGGCCCGTTGACATAAGCTGTCATTCCGCCACCAGTAATGTTTGTAGGTAAAGTTCCTGTTACAGTTACGGTGTTTGGGCTTGTTGCCGTTAGAATTCCTGAAGTTAATGCCAAAGTCGTACATGAAACAGGTTTATCAAGGATAACCCCACCAGCATTATTTACAGTTAAAGTTGAAATTGGAGTTGCAGGTGGAAGTTCTGAGCCGGTGGTAATACTAGCAACCGGACTTGGAGCAGTGTAAGTAACAGATGACAAAGTGACACCTGATAAAGAATAAGTTGTAGGTAAAGTTAGCGAACCTCCCGATCTTGCGACCGTAAATGTAGTTGAGGTTGAGGATTTTCCAATGGTTAATCCTGAGCTGTTTAAACTGCCCATAGAACCGCTTGCCAAATTAAGAGTGTTTGACACCGAAACCGGTATTTGCAAATCAACAGCCGGATTAGCACCGGATGTGTTGTTAATAGTCAGGTTATTGATATTTGTACTGAAAGTTCCGGTGCCACTTAAGGTTTGTTGAGTAGTTCCAGAAAAAACTAATCCGGTAGCAGAAGTTCCGTCAAAAATGAATGTTCCTGAATTTGAAATATTTCCTTTTGCCGTAAGCATGTAACCATTCAAAACAAATTGATTAGCAGTTCCATTATTGATTGTCAGATTTCCTCCAATTGTTGTACTAACACCCAAATTGACTTTTCTAGTCAACTTAATAGATGATGGAACATTATTTACAATAACGTTACCTAAAGTAACTCCCGAACCAATAACAAAACCATTTGTAGTTCCTGCCAAATCACTAACTCCATCACCAAAACGAAGTGTACAGCCAGTCAAATTACCAGAACCTGATATGGCAATATCTGTTCCTGTATTTGGATTAGGATCTACTATGGTTAATGTTCCTCCAGAATAAACCACACCTCCATTTCCAAAAGAAACTATTGAAGTAGCGGCCGGAACTGAGTTTGTTCCAACCTGAGGATATACATTTATATTTCCCCCTGTCATTGTACATTGAACAGATCCAGTATAAAAATAGCCATACACATTTAATGTACCACCGGTAATATAGAGTCTGTCAAAAGTAGAAACATAACTACTTCCATTCCCAAACGAAAGAGTACCAGCATCAAGTTGTGTTATTCCTGCAAAGGTATAATTACCCGGAGCTCCACTTTGAGTTCCGGCTCCAACGCTTTGAAGAACAGCACCTGCATTGTTTATCCACAATCGGGCAGCACTACCAACAGCATTTATCTGATTTGAACCATAAAATGCTCTTAATGTAGATGAGCTTGAAAGTTTAAATGTTCCCATCGTTATTGTTAATCGGGTACCGGCTGTAGCAGTTGCATCAGCACATGAAATTGGACTGGTTACTTCAAGTGTAGCAGTATAACTTGTACCTTTATTTACAGTTAACGAATAAAAATTGATAGTGCTTCCAACTCCGGAAATTGTATTATTGCTTGTTCCATAGAAGGTAACCACAACTCCCGATGTTGAAAAAGTATTCATATTAAAAGTTCCGTCAACAACTAAGTTTCCACCAACTCCTGTAGCTGTGGAACCTCCAATATTAAGTGCATGAGTAACTACAGTTCCGGATGCTGGCGAAGTAAAACTACCGGTAGAACTGACAGTTAAAGTTCCGCTGACAGTTAAAGCACTAACCGTAGTTGCATGGTACGTCAAAGAACCATTTACGGTAAGATTACCTGAAGTTAGTGCCGTGGCATTTACAATCATTGCATCACCGAGTTTAATTTCGGTAGTACTTGTGGTTGTTGGTAACTGTCCGGTTGTAGCAGCCAACCAACTTGTTCCATCATACCTTTCCCAGGCATTGAAATCATTCCAATTTCCTGTACCACTAGTTTTTGAACGAAAATCACCTGCAACCTGACCGAACAAATTGCTCAAAATAAAAAATGTGAGAACTGATAGAATGTATATTTTTTTCATAAAAACAAATTTTTAAAGAATTGTTTAACTTAATATGGGTTTTGATATAGAAATATGTACTGATTTTTTATTTGATTCAAGTTGTATTTTTTGCTACAAACTTGTGCATTATTTACCACAAATAACTCATAATAAACCATTTAATAACATATAATTTACAAATTAAACTATTTATTTTGTTTTAACATGAATAATTTCCGTTAATTTTATTTAATGCAATTTATGTGGGAGGGAAATATTTTCCCACACTCATTATTGTTTGTATTGCATTTTCAAGCTCGTTAATATTGCTTGATTTTAAAATGTAACCAGCAACACCCAATTCAACCATTTTCTTATAGTATTCTTCATCACCAAACATCGTATAGATTAATATTTTTAAATCGGGCATAATTTTTAATGCCTTTTCAGCTGCCTCTAATCCATTCATTGTTGGCATATCAATATCCATCAGTACTAAATCGGGATTTTGGGTAGCTAACAAGTCTAAAAATTCCAAACCATTTGAAGCTTCAGCAACCACGTTTGCAATATTTTCCTGGGAAATTATTGTTCTCAATCCTTCACGAAAGACCAAATGATCATCAACAATAATAATATTTAGCTTAACAAGTTGGCTTACAGTCATTTTGTACTGATTTTAAAAAAGCTTCTGATCTTAAAAATATTTTTAAGATTTATATGTAAAATTACCAATCATTTTATCTATTTATGTAGACTTAATTGAGTAAAACAAATTACAAATAGGAGTATTTTAGTAGGTATAAAGAACTAGTTAAGTCTAATTAAAAAGTAGTGATATATTTAACAACAATAAGTTTACACTCTTCCTTGAAGACTATTTCATTAAAAAGGAGAGCTCACACTCTCCTTTTTCTCAGGTAAATATTTGTCAGTATATCTATTATACAAATTATTTGATTTAATTTATAGACTCCGATTTTTTATTAAAATCATCTGGCAATTAATATTTTCTTTACAACCTGTTCTTTCCCATTCATTAAAACCACAGTATATAAACCATTCGGTATTGGTCTAAGGTCGATTTGCTGATCTAATCTGGAATCTACAAGTACGTTTTTCTTTTCATAAATCAACTGACCAACACTATTATGAACTAAAATGGAAAATATCTGTTGATCCGGAACTGTGATTGATAAATTAAAATTGCCATCGTTCAATGAAGGATAAACACTGATATTTCTTCCTCCTGTAAGATTTGCCAGCTCTGATATTAAATAGTTTATTCGGTTAGATTGAGCTGAAGAACATTCTTTTAAAGTCACATTAGTCCAATACCATCCGTTTTGAGTCGGTCTGTAAACATTTGTTGTAGCTCCGGTAACCACTGTGCCATTACCTGTTTCTGTTGTAGAAAAATACCATTGATTACCAGCAGTTGCGTTACTGGTCAATGATCCATCCACATTACTTATCGCTGGTGTTACCGGAATCGGATTCACATTGACTCCAAACACTGAAGGGATTGAAAGTTTCCAGATTCCACTTGTATAATTAACTGTTACCAGTTTGTACCCTTCGGTTGTCCACTTAATCCTGACTGAATTATCATTTACACCTCCTCCGGAAACCACTGTTCCGCCTGCAGGAATATTCCACAAATAATTTGTCATTCCTGTTGGTGCCTGATACATGTTTTCAGTATTATTCTGACAAACCTGTTGAGCGCGGAATGGCGAAGGCTCAACCCAATATGGACGCATCATTTCATTATCTTCATGGTCGATAATGTGACAGTGCCACACATAGCCCGGTCCTTTGCTCGGATCAAACCCAAACATAAGATCTGAAGCCGGTGTTGTGACAGGAAGATTAGTTGGTGCATATCTTATAATATATGTTGCAACTTCTCCGGGATACGTTTTGTAAGTATCCTTCCAACCTCTTTCTTCGGGGAGTGGAGGTCTGGGCGAACCAATGAGAAATGTCGAAATAGCCGGATTTCCACCTAATGCACCATCAGCATTCAATACATCATAATTTGCCGGCGGACCAGTTGCAGGTTTGTAGGTTCCACCTGCGAAAGCAGCATTATAAGCCATTTCATAATCAGCAGTATTGTATTCCTGACGGCTCACCAACTGGAACTGAACCAAATGAAAATGCATCGGGTGAGCATCCATAGTGGTATTAATTATTTGTACTAACTCTGTTGTTCCTTCAGTTGGATGTTCTGTTGCATCACCAAACATACCTGGAGTTACAACCATTCCATTGTTGTCGTAATGCGAATTATTAACCAATATTTCCAACGGACCATTGGGGCCTTCACTTTCATTGAGTGTAAGTTGCCTTTTCTTTGCAGGAGTCACATTGATACCTCCAGAAAAATCAGTAAGTTTTACTAACGGATTATCTCTTAACGATGTAGGAACACGACTTTTATCTGTACCTGAGTTAGCATGATTGGCTGCAGAAACCATTTGGCCATTTACAACGAATTGCATAATGCGACCATCCAATGCAGGATCAGGAATATCACCACTAGGGAACGGGAATATTGCATCATTGAGCAATGTAAATGTTTTTCCCTCCATGCCCGTGAAGTCAATAATCACATCAAACCGTTCACCGGGAGCCATAAACAAACCTGTAGGCGATTGACCTGAAGGCAAAGGACTTGATTTTAGAACATTTGGATCCAGAACAACCGGACTGTCCAGTAAACCACCATCAGTCCCAACAACCTTAATCTTTGGTCCATTCACATTATTTACTAAATCCCTTAACCACATATTCAGAAATCGGGCATTACATCCATCGAGTACCCTGAATCTGTATTTGCGAGGAGCAACACTTAAAAATGGCCATGATTTACCATTCACCATCATCACATTGCCAAAAAATTCCGGAGTCCAGTATTGAAAAGCCGGATTTGTAGGATCAATTGGCCAGTACAATCCTCCCTGAGTATCAAACATTCTATCCTGAACAGCAATCTCAATTTCAGGAAGATATGGAACCTGATTAAATGTTCCTAATGTTCCTGAAGGTGCAACTTCTTTTACTAAATCATCGCCCGACCAGCCCGGAAGTTGATCACTTTCTTCTTCCGTTCCCCGAAGAAAATAATAGCCGGCCAAACCTGCATACACATTTAAGCGTGTTGCTCCCATGGCATGATCATGAAACCATAAAGTGGCAGCTTCTTGTGTATTGGCGTATTGATAAACTGAATCCGTTCCATCAATTCCCCAAGCAGCTCCTTTAATGGCATAACCCGGTGTGAACCATGCATAAGGTCCACCGTCCGATTCGGATGGAACTTCTCCACCATGAAGGTGAGTTACAATTGGAACCGGTCCTGAATAAGGATCCGGGGTCATGACTGGCATAGCCCAGTGAATCATTTGTTCCACAGTCAGGTTGACACTTGCGTATGTTTGTCCGAAAAGTCCATTTTGATATTTCACGGTTAATGGTTTCCCTTTTTGAGCCTCAATCGTAAATGCCGGCCATAATGGAGGTGTCCATGTCGAACCATTATCTTTTGAGATAGTATAAGTCCAGTAATTTCCCTTTCCTACATCAGGATGCTCAGCACCAATGGTACCGGTAGAAAGAACGGTTCCTGTAGAAAGAGCTATCTGTTGATGAGGGACAGCTTTTACAATCAGATTTCCACCTGTCCGGGCATTCACTCTAAGTCCTGCAGCAAAATGAGGTAATGGATCCACAAATTGTGGAATCGATAACGGGTCAATAGGTACCTGAACGCCTTGTGCGTTAAGAGCCATGCTAATAATTGTAGCCAGAAAAAAAGGTAAAATTTTTGCTTTCATATCTCTCTGTTTTAATCAGTAAATAAAATTGATATTTAGTTTCACTAAGTTTCCTATCAAGAATTCTTAAAACCAGGGCACATTATTATCAACTACTCCTTTGGAATGTTTTTCGTGATTCCATTTTTCGTTATTATCTTTAATCTGCTTATGTTTTTTCTCGCCTGTTTCTTTTTCAATATGAGAAATGGAAAAGAATTTTTCTCCACTCATCACTTTATGAATTACCTTTTCAAGTTCAGAAATATCAGTCGATTTAAGAATAAAACCTTTTGCCCCTAATTCAATCATTCTCTGAAAATATTCCTGATCTTCAAACATGGTAAATGCAATTATTTTTACGTCAGGTTGTATTTCAAGTACTTTCTGTGTTGTTTCAAATCCATCCATCTCAGGCATATCAATATCCATAAGAATAATATCAGGTTTGTGTTTGTCCAAGAGTTGAAGCAACTCCACACCGTTTGATGCCTCGGCCAAAACCGTTGCTATATTCTCCATGGACAGGATTGAACTTAATCCTTTTCTAAAAATCTGGTGATCATCTACCAGAATTAATTGTGGTTTTTTCACTATCTATTTTTTAATCATTCATTATCAATGTATTGCTATCAATATTTGTATCTCTTCTTTCCAAATTTTAAAATTAAGGATACAAGGATAAAGATTGCAACGAGGATAATTATTTCTATAAACATAATCTTCAAAAATTAATTGGGTTTAGTCTGTTTCAATCTATTCAATCCTTATCGTCCAAAATTGATCATATTTCTGCCCGGCAAACTAAATGAAAAATACTTCTCTCCGCTCACAACTAATTTTATAGCCTTTTCAAGTTCATTGATATGACTCGATTTCAACAAAAACCCTGTTGCTCCAACATCTATCATTTTATACAGATATTCCTCATTTTCAAACATAGTTAATGCAATAACTTTAAGATTTGGTGCTTTTTGAAGTGCCTTTTGAGTGGTTTCTATTCCATTCATTTGATTCATATCAATATCCATTAATATCAAATCCGGACTGTGACTTGTCAGGAGATCCAAAAACTGCGCACCATCTGATGCTTCTCCAATTACTTCTCCTATATTTTCTATATTTATAAGATCTTTTAATCCTTGTCTGAATGTGTGGTGATCGTCAACAATAATAATTTTCGGTTTCATCTATTTGTTTTTCAAAGTTTTATATTGCAGGTGTTGGATTTATCCCAGGTAAAAACCTGAAATCTTTCTTTTTTTGGAGTCGATGTATTCGCTTCACTTAATTCATTATTTGTGTCATCTTTTACTGTTCCTTTTAAAATGGCATTGCTGAATTTATCCGAAAAATACGGCTCATCATTCATTACTTTTTGAATGGCTGTTTCCAACTCATTTATTCCGGTAGTTTTTAAAATAAATCCCATAGCACCCAGTTCAATCATTTTGGCACAATATTCATCGTTTGCAAAAACCGAAAAAGCAATAATCTTCATTTTTGGATTAATTTTCAATGCATTTCGGGTTGCCTCAATTCCATTCATGCCAGGCATATCAATATCCATGAGTACCATATCCGGCATGGTAACCGGCAACAATTCCAGGAACTCATTTCCATTTGAGGCTTCTCCGATAACGGTTCCAAAATCCTCAAAATTGATAATGGACTTAATTCCCTGACGAAAAGTAAAATTATCGTCAACGAGTATAATGTTTGGCTTTCTGGTTTGAACGGATGACATGAACTATGTTTTTTAGCTTTCGTTTTTGGACAAAAAAAATTACAGCAAGATTTTGCTGTAAAATTATCAAAAAGGTTCACCGCTAAAGATAGTATAAAGTGGTATCCTCGATTAAAAAAAAGAGTAAATATGGTAGTTATAAAGTCGTACTAATCATCCGCACAAAGGATTAAACAAGTGTATTTAATCCTTTAAACAGACGGGAAGGTTGTTATCAGTGTTGATTAATTTAAATTTCTATGATTTTGTTTCTTAAAGCAAAAAAGATTAACTCCGGAGTATTTTTACTTACCGTTTTCTCCAGCAAATTGGAACGGTGACTTTTGACTGTTTTTGGACTTATAAAAAGTTTCTCAGCTATTTCATCGGTATTTAATCCCAAACAAATTTGCTGCAAAACTTCGATTTCCCGATCAGACAAACCCTCGTTCTTCACGGTTTTGGTTTCTTTTTTACGGCCAAAATTGCTTATGATTTTCCTCAAAATTTCATTTGAGAAATAACTTTCACCCATCATGACATTTCGTATTGCATTTTCCAGCTCATTTATCCCACTGGTTTTCAGAATAAAACCCTTCACACCACGATCAATCATTTTGTAATAATAGTCTTCGTCACTGAACATGGTAAATGCAATAATCTTTAAATCGGGAATCAATTGCAATGCTTTTTCGGTAGCC
>Ga0302215_10001178_pt1 | contig 18952 bp, 10 predicted proteins | sample II_Fen_N3_1_FD_194580 | JGI IMG/M metagenome (GOLD analysis project Ga0302215, IMG submission 194580) | Peat permafrost microbial communities from Stordalen Mire near Abisko, Sweden - II_Fen_N3_1 | ecosystem: Environmental > Terrestrial > Soil > Wetlands > Permafrost | place: Sweden: Abisko...
AAGTTAATATTAGATGCAAGCAGAAATGCCCAGATAAACCAATTATGAAATAATGAATTAGTATCTAAAATTAGACCCGAAGCCTGGTGATCTTACTACAGTCAGGGTTATAAAAGCCCGAACGGGTTATCGTTGTAAAGATATCCGATGAACTGTGGTAAGTTAGTGAAAGACAACACTGACTAGGATAGCTGGTTTTCTGCGAAACCTATATAAGTAGGTAATTCAAGTAACATCATAGCAGGTACAGAACTGTGATCTCAGGCAACTTATATATGATTATCGTATGATAATTATATAATTTTGCATATATCGGGCAATCGTGATGATTTTATCGGTGAGTATTCGCACTCGGAAGGGCAATGATGAATCTTGAATAATCGGACATAGTACGATAAGGTTGTATGTCTAAAGGGAAACAGCCCAGAACAAGAGTTAAGGTTCCAAAATTATTGTTAAGTGAAATTAAGGAAGTTTCTATCCAATACGACTAGGAAATAGGCTTAGAAGCGGTCCATTTTTTGAAGATCTCGTAACAGAGCACTGGTTTAGTAATTTAATTTTACATTGATAGTCGCACCGAAAATTTAACGGATCTAAACAATATACCGACACCTTGTCCATATTTATTAATAACTAATTGTTATTATATTTAATGGGGTAGCAGAACGTCGGGTAAATCTAAGACTTATTCTTTTTAAGAATAAAAATAAGATAACCCGAGTGAGAATGCTGACATGAGTAACGAAAAAGGGTGCGTGTTTAATTACATGGGGCAGGAAAGATTCGTCGTGCCTGTCCAAGACCCTCGCCTAAAGCTTATGGATTTTTTAAAGTAACGGCCTCTAAGTTTACCAACCTAAAGGATTAAACGATGAGCAAATCTTTGTTATAGAGTAACAACCTTCTTTATAAAGTGAAGAAGGTTCTGGAAAAACAATAACGGTCGAACCGAATTATTTCAATAAACTAAAACAGATGAGCAATAAATTAATTCTATTTAAATTAAAAATCTAAATAAAGCACTCTTCAATAAAAATTAAAAAAAACATGATAAAGAGATGAAAGTGAAGAAACAAATAGATAGACTATAATAAACCGTACCTAAAAACTACCCCAAGTAAGCTAGTAGAGAATACGAAGGCGTTTGAGCTAACAATCATTAAGGAACTCGGCAAACTAACTACCGTAACTTCGGGATAAGGAGAGCCATTCCTCCTGACTAATATCAGGTAAAGAATAGGAAGCATGGAATAGTGTTGTACGACTGTTTAATTAAAACAAAGCACTCTGCAGTAAGATAATAAATCAAAGTATTGAGTGTGATTTCTGCCCGATGTCGGCTGGTTAACGGATTTGCTAAGTTGACTAATATAAGCTTGGCTTCGAAGGAAACCCCGATCAATGGCGGCCTTAACTATAAGGGTCCTAAGGTAGCGGAATACCCTGGCCGTTAAATGCGGTCTTGCATGAATGATTTAACGATACAACAGCTGTCTCAATGATTGGCTCAGTGAAATTGGAATAGCTGTGCAGATACAGTTTACCTCTAGTTAGACGAGAAGACCCTATGCAGCTTTACTGTTGCTAGTTATTGAATATGATAATGCAAATCTTAGTTTATAAGGTAGCGTAAGCACAATTGAAATACCTTTATTTCGTATATCATATTGGTAGACAAAATCTACGTGAAAGTATAAATAGTTTACTTATTTTTCATTTTTCTGAAAAAAAAATGAAAAAATATAGGTAAATTGTTGGATACGATCATTAACCTCTTTCCTCTGCTTTGTATGAAGGAGGGACAATTGCTAGGAGGCAGTTTATGCGGGGCACAGATCCCATAAAAAGTACCTGGGTGTATCCAAAGTTAATTTTGTAAAATTGTTACAATTTAATTGTTACAATTAAGTATACCTTTTTGCTTATATTTATAAGCAAGATATAATATGTATACTTTTTTTTATTTTAGTATGTTATTGGCCGTGGCAGAGCCAATGGTTATGTAAAATAACCATACTATTTATTCAGCCATGGCTAATCCAGCTACATATCTATTGAGTTAGAACTAATATTTTTTATACAAGTAAGATTTTAACTATATGGAAAATAGATGTAATTTAGACATTATTAATTTTGTTATAATTTTTATAGTTATCTTATTATAATGTTTATAGTTATCTTATTAGTACTTTAATGCTAAAGTTAAAGTAGTGAAAATACACTAATAATTTAATTATGTTTATTACTTGTCAAGTTTAATGGCTTAATCTTGCTTTACTGTTTGACTTACACGTCTATCAGTCGCGTAAGCGGGGCATATGATCACAAGATGCAGAAAGGAAAGGTCTTGGATTTTTGAAAAAGCTACGCTAGGGATAACAGGCTAATTGCGCCAGAGAGTACAAATTGAGTGCGCAGTTTGGCACCTCGATGTCGGCTTAACTTATCCACATGAATGTAGGAATCATGAAGGGTTCGACTGTTCGTCGATTAATAAGTTACACGAGCTGGGTTAAATACGTCGTGAGACAGTATGGTTTCTATCTTCTAGAGGGAATTAGAATAAAATAAGGATATCCCCCTCGTACGAAAGGAGCTGGGTATATTAACCTCTGGTTTACCTGTTGTTTATGTGCCCAATATTAATAGATTATATTATGTTTTTCTTTGTTTGCTTCTTACGAAGCAAATAAAGAAATACAGGGATGTTACTTTCACTTAAGTAAATTTATAGCATAGGCACGGCAGGAACGCTATGTTAGTTAAAGATAAGTGCTGAATGCATCTAGGCACGAAACTTACTTTAAGATATTCTTAAATATACGTAGTAGAACACTACGATTTTACTAATAATAATTAATTTACTATTATTAAGCTTCATCACTAACAGTGGTGTAGTTTAATAATAATAAGACGGTTATATATTACAATTAATAGGCTTTAGCTGAAAGAATTTAAATGTTTTTAGGCATAAAGTACTAATTTAGTATTTAACTAAAACCCTAAGATATCACTCAAAATAAATTTTATAATAGAAAAAACAAGTTCATTCTTTAACTAACTTTAGTCTGGTTAGCATAAAAGTAATGTAGCTGTTTTGTAACCAGCTGAAGCAAGTGCGATACTTGCACTGGACTTTATATATATATATATTTATAAATTAGTACAGGGATAGGCTTTAGTCCTACCCTTCTAATAATAAACTTATACTTTATTATTGATAAAACGCCCTCGGGTCTTTTTAATGTAATATTATTATTTTTAGTTTAAGCTATGTAGGGAATCGTCTCTCATCTCAAGGTCCTGTTCCCTGCCTTAGCTTATTCAAATGTAAGAAAGAACTTTTTTCTATTAATATTGTTTGATATTAATTTAATATTAAGCTGTATATGTTATTAGGCCTTATAGTCAAGAGGTTAAGACATAATGTTTTCATCATTACATGCGAGGGTTCGATCCCCTCTGAGGCTAATCAATGTGGTATTTTTCATGCTTATTATGAAACATGGACTCCTACTATATTTTCTTATTACTAATTTATATAATTGCTTATACTAAATTAAAAACTAGTAATGGTTTAGTTTTAATTTTAATATAATAATTAACTGCGGATTGATGTAATAGTAACATAACTGGCTCATGCCCAGTCTATATTGGTGCAAATCCTTTGTCCGCATTAGCCCGGTGCTATGGTTAGCCAAGACCCGGCGCGAAAATTTTCAAAATTAGAAATATTATAAAAAACTATAAATAGATTATTTTCGAGTCTAGCCTTGTCCATGATGTATTTACTTCCTTTACCATACTACGTATTACGTGATGTGAAACAGCGAGAGAAGTGAAGCAAAGCAGAGTAAGAGCAATAAATGATCATAGTTTAAGGTTATAGCTTAATTGGTAAAGCAAGCTGCTCAAGACAGCTGAGATGAGTGTTCAAGTCACATATAAGTATGTATTTTAGTAAATAGTAGCTAAATTTTAAGGGCTATAGCTTAATTGGTAAAGCAAACTGCTCATGACGGTTGAGATGAGTGTTCAAGTCACTTTGGCCCTAAGCATATTTATTTATTGTAAAGTCTTAAAATAAATATTTTATAAATATATATTTTTAGTCCGAGTGCTGGAATTGGTATTTTATTAGCCCGAGTGTTGAAATTGGTAAACAATGTAAATTTAAAATTTATTGGCTAGCGCCTTGGAGGTTCAAGTCCTTCCTCGGGTACACAACTGAGTGCGCCTTATGCAGTATATACCGGAGAAGAATTAAAAAAAATTAGCCGGCATCTTTACTATACTTAGTATGCATAAAGGACCAAAGCAAGACCAATCAGTGTTTTATGAATATTCAATACCCTATAGATTACCAGGGATAAGATACATAAAAGAAAGATGTCTTACTGTTTTTTATGTACTTGCTTTATTGCTTATGCTTGTAGCCATACTTGTAGCCATACTTCTATTATATTCAGAAATAAGCCTATTTGAATCAGGATTACTTAATGCAGACATATTTAAACCTTCTACTTTTGCGATAGAAAATACAGATTTAAGTATGTCCCTTGTAGAGCAACCATACGAAGTAAACACAAGTAATAAAGTATGTATATTTGATCCATTTATAAAATTATTTGACTTATCTTCTCCCTGTGTTAATTCTTGCTTCGTGGATAATAGTTTTATTTCAACTATTAGCTCCTCCGAGGGAACAGAATTAACTATGACGAACAATTATAGCTTAGATGAGTATTTGGTATATCATGATTTTTACAAAGGGTTTATCCTTGATGAGTACATGAAAGCTATGTCTGAGTTTTCTATGGTAATAAATAGCATATTAGACAAACAATAGCAAAAGTATCGTGCTCGTATTATGATTTATTTATACTATTGTTTTGTAAGGTTCGATATGACAAGCGAGGTATTTACTTCTTACGAAGTGCCATAAGCACTTGTGTTTTATCTTATACTTTTTACTTTATTGTATATAATTTATAGGGTTATTTCTACTTATTGCTCATGATATAGCCACAACATCAGAGGAATATGCCTCTTTTTTTTTTATCTAAGTATGGACACATATGTATAAAACCAATTACATTATATCACTTCTGTGTTCAAATAGGACAAGCTGACGTTTATTTGCCTGAGTTTCAAGATCTAAGGTTTTACCTATACTATTCTGTATAATAATATATATAGTATATAGCATATACTTTGGTGCAGTTTATTTGTGTGACGATGGACAATTAAGTCAATGAAAACTTGATTTAACTAAGGAAGTCGCCGACTATAGAACACATAATATTTCTTACGAGATGTATATGGATATGAAAAGTCAAATAATGAATACACGAAGCCATAGTGAGGGAGATGTGAATTATCTTACATCTAAAGCAAACAGTAAACTACAAGAAATGAATAACTCATTAAGTAATATTCGTTCAATAGAAGCTAATATTAGAGTACTAGAACCTAGGTTTAGGTCACCTGTTACATTGATAAATTACTTACGTATAGGGAGGTAAGGTATAAATAAACTCTTTATCTGTCTTTATCAGTAAAAGCAAAGTAATATTCTAGTAAATTTTATCTCTTTTTTACTAGGCTAATTAGCTATTGATATATAATAGTAACGGTGTACATTGTAATTATATCTATCTATTCATTCACTTTATAAGTATTTTATGGTTTAGTCTCATAATTTTATTTTTTATCATTCTAGTTTAAAGCTCTTACCTAGTATTTCAATAAAAATGTTTTTTTATTTATTTAATAAATAAAAAACATTTAGGGGACATAGTACTAATTAGGTAAAACAGTAATCTCGCACATTACTTTTCCAGGTTCGAGGCCTGGTGTCTCCAACAGATTATTTGGTGTTACATGACTTAGAGAATAGCTGTCTCTTTTAAGTAAATATACGTAAATTAATAGTATGAATAACAGATATAATATTGTAATTCCTCTCATAACCTACAATAACTTAGAAATAAATAAGTATAATATATATAAAGAAAATAGAAATAAATCAGCTATTTATTCTTGGAACAATATGGTGACAGGTGAAAGGTACGTGGGAAGCGCAGTAGACTTAACCCGGAGGTTATGGGGTTATTTCTCAATAGCATTTTTAAATAAAGAATTACGAAGAAATAGAAGCATAATTAGTGGTGCATTGTTGAAGTACGGTTATTCTAATTTTAGTTTAGATGTTTTAGAGTATTGTGAATCGGATAAGCTTATATTAAGAGAACAATATTACATAGATCTATTAAATCCTAGCTATAATATATTGAAAATAGCTGGCTCACGCTTAGGTAGTAAGCATTCAGCTGAAACAATATTAAAATACAAAAACCGCAAACTTAGCCCTGAATCTTTAGCTAACTTAATAAAAGCAAAAAAAGGTGTAGCTCCATCGCCTTTGGCAAAGGCCAATCAACTACTAGCTACTGGCCATGTTACAACTGTAACAAATATAAAGGACAATTCTGTTAAGTTATACGATTCTATCCGTGCTGCAGCCAGAAATCTTGGCACTAGCCATAATTTACTGCTAAATTACATAAACACAAATAAACTATATAAAAATACATATCTAATATCTAAAAAAACTTAATTGGTAAAACTGCGATTTTGCATATCGTTATTTCAGGATCGAGTCCTGATGTCTCCATATAGTTTTCTATTATTATTATAGTTTTTATAATATATTAATTGTGATATATTACCATAGTAGTTAATTATTATAGTTAATATTAATTATTATTAAGCTTGAGAAGCTCAATTGGTCGAGCGGGGTTCTGAAGAAACCTAGGCTGTAAGTTCAAATCTTATCTCGAGCAATTAAATAGTGGGTATGCTGGAATTGGTTTACAGGTTCCGCTTAGGACGGAATGGTTTAAATACTGTGCAAGTTCAAGTCTTGTTACCCATATAAAACCTTGTTACTATTCATATATTTGATTTTTAATTATATCCGTTCAAGTCGGATTTACCTTACTATGTCTAATTATATAAACATAAGATATAAAGGTTGGAATACTAAGTCATATAAGATTTCTCGTTTTTATACTAACAAATAAGTCTTAAATTAGAGGTATATGCCTCTTTTCTAAACAATGATTAATAATAAATATATGAATAGTAACAATTATAATGACAATAATTTAAATAAGATATCCCTAATAAATATTTATTGAATTAGGTTAAATAAAAAAGGTTTAATTGAAAACCCTGACATTACACTAAATAATAAAGCTGCAATATATATTTATCAACTTATTCATAATAAAAGTAACATTTATGTTGGTTCAACTTGTAATCTGGCGGAGCGTATAAAACAACATAGGTATTCTGTTAAGAGTGGTAAGAAAAGTTGTCCTAAGTTTTATAATTTTATAGCAAGACATGGTTGAAATAATTTCAGATTGGGTATCCTAGAATACATTAATACATCTGGATTTAATACTGATAATAAACATAATCTAAAAAAAACTATAGAAAAAAGAGAACAATATTATTTAGATATGTTGAAGCCAAATTTAAACATAAACAAGACAGCTGGATCTACACTAGGATATAAACATTCGGAAGAAATGCGAAAAAAGATGGGTTTAGAACGCAAAGGTAAAAGTATAAATTGAATACGAGAAAACTACTTCATCAGTGAAGAAACAAGAAATAATTTATCTCTACGTGTAAATGGTGTTATAGTAAAAACTATGGATAAAAATAATAGTATTATAAATACATTTCCTACTATTACAAGTGCAGCAAAGTTTTATGATTTGGATCATAATACAATTAGTAAGTATATAAAAAATAAATCTTGGTTTAACGATGTTTGTTTTCTGGCTGAACTTAAAGATGTTAGAGTGTGAGTATTTAATAAAGAATATAAAATAGTACATGTTTTTACTAATGCTCATAAAGCTGCACTATATTGTAATACAAATCACACAACTTTAGGTCGTTATTTAAAATCTGGAAAGCTTTGAAAAAATAAATTTTATTTTTCAGGTAAAGAAAAACTAATATTAGATTAGTTATATCTCGTAGACTAATCGGTAAGTCATAAATTTTTGGTATTTACTATTGGATGTTCGAATCATCCCGGGATAAAGATATTAGGTGGGTATAGCTCAATGGGTAGAGCAATCGTTTGTGGCATGATCTATCTCTGTTCAAGTCAGGGTATTCACCCGCAAATCTTATAATTACATTCTATTATAATTTTACTTAGTTTTAGGTGTATTAAGTTTATACGTAAAAAAAAAAAATAAAACTAATAATGCCAGGGTAGTTTAATTGGTTAAAACATTAATTTCATGCATTAAGAATGAGAATTCAAATTTCTCCTCCGGCTTTTGTTATCTTGCCTGGCTTTTTATGCTTTGGCCATACTATTTGCATGGTTTCGCTAGAAGTAGGGCCCGTGCTACTTGCATGTATTCGCAAGAAGTAAGCACTTATTTGTTTATACCCATAAGTTATCTACAGTATTTTTTTCTAAGGAATTTATAATCAAGTAATGTTTATGTAAGACATTTATAGGTATATATAAAAACTTAATTTCGTATATCGCATAGCTTATACTAAGTATAGGCTTTATTTATTTTGATAATAAAGTAAGAGTTCTTACTTCATATGATCGACTACCTATCCAAAAGATAGATCCCTATGAAGGGATTAGGTTGGTAACCTAATCTTCTTTTCAGCTTTAGTCGCTGGGCTAGTCATGGTTGGCTAGATTTAGGCCGTGGGAGAAGGATTAAATATATCACCGGGATGTTAATAGTGTCTGTTTTTGCCTATTATTGTATAACGTATCGATACTTATAATTAATATATATATATACTAAAGATATGATAGATATTATAGTATATGCGCAGTAATTTAAGATAAACATGTTTATATAGATAGTATATCTATAACCTACATGTAATAGTATTGGAGTAATACTATTTCAATATCAAGACATTATACAATAATAAGGAATTTAGACACGGATTTCATTTTTTTTATATTTTTAGTGATAAAAACCATTTTATCAATATAAAGCCCATGTAATCACTAATAAATAAAATTACTTTTATAAATTTACTATAAGTAATTATCTTATAATTACTTGTTTTATTATTAAAATAAATCTAGTTTTATTCTTAAATGATAAGGGTTTATAAATTTAATTTTTATAAACTCTTTATGCTAATAACTTCATTACTATATATATTACTGTCCAATGCAGTAACTTTGAGGAGAGATAAATCTATACTTTACAGCAGAGTAGCTATAATAGTATTACAATATTCTTTCTTATTAGCTACACTTTCTTTATATTTAACCTACCTAGGTCAGGGTATAGGCCTATATGGTGGGTTATTTCACGCTAATAGTACTACACAAATTTTTCATGTATTTATATTTTTAATAAGTGCAGTTATATTACAATTAACTGCTTTTCACCCTAGAAGAGTATGAATACCGGCTTATTCTTCTTTAAGTAAATTATTTTTATATAATTTTTTATATTATAGAACAAAAATAGTTAATAAGATGGGTGAACAATTTAAAATAATAGAATATCCCTTAATATTGCTGTTTATAATAACAGGTGCAGTATTTTTGGTATCTACTAGCGATTTAGTATCTATATTTCTTTCGATAGAACTACAAAGTTACGGTTTATATCTACTTAGTACATTATATAGAAATTCAGAGTTGGCTACTTCAGGTGGTCTTACTTATTTCTTATTGGGGGGTTTAAGTTCTTGTTTTATTTTATTAGGTACAAGCTTATTATATGCAAATTCAGGTACAACAAACTTAGACGGTATATACGTAATAACTAGTTTAAGTGATCTGGCGAATGATGCAAATAATGCTGATCTTGTATCACAGCCTATGCTATACTGATACAAGTCTTATTACATTAACTTTGCATTATTAATACTAAGTGTAGGTTTTTTATTCAAAGTAAGTGCAGCACCATTCCATTTCTGATCACCAGATGTATATGACGCTATACCTACTATAGTAACCACTTTTGTGGCAATTGTGGCTAAAATATCTATATTTATATTTTTATTGGAATTGGTACATTATACAAGTAATTCCTTATTTAATTTCCAATTCTCTTGAACGTCTAGCTTACTAATGTCTTCTTTACTTTCATTAATTATTGGGACAGTGGTAGGTCTGGTGCAGTTTAGAATAAAAAGATTATTTGCTTATAGTACAATAAGTCATGTAGGTTTCATTTTGTTAGCATTAAGTATTAATAGTATAGAATCAATTCAGGCTTTTATATTCTATCTAATGCAATACTCTATTAGTAACTTAAATGCCTTTATTATACTTATAAGTATAGGTTATTCTTTTTATTGCTATGTAAATAATAGCGATGAATACAAAGAATTAGCAGATAAAAACAACTCCCCTATCCAGTTAATTAGCCAGATTAAAGGATACTTTTACATAAACCCTGTCTTAGCCTTAAGTTTAACCATTACAATCTTCTCTTTTGTAGGTATACCACCTCTTATAGGGTTTTTTGCAAAACAGATGGTGTTAAGTGCTGCTTTAGATAGTAATTATGTTTTCTTGGCGCTAGTTGCAATATTAACTAGCGTTATAAGTGCTGTTTACTATCTAAATATAATAAAACAAATATTTTTTGATAAATCTGATTATACAATAAATCCAGATATATTAGACATAGATTTACATGGTAATATCTTACCTCTAAGTAGTAAGACCATACCAGGTAAAGAACAAAGTCAAGCCAGAGAAATAATTAAATTTAATACTAATAATATTATATTATCTAGTTCTTTAACTATTACAATATCTATACTAACATTAATAATACTATTATTTATATTTATACCTCAAGAATGATTAAATTTGGCTAACATCTTAGCCTTGATTATATTTAACGCATAAATGACAAGTACTACTTTCTTTTTTATATTTATACCATTATTGGCTATTATTTTATTAGCTATTAATTTGATTTTTGCACCACATAACCCTTACCAGGAAAAGGATAGTGCATTTGAATGTGGTTTTCACTCGTTTTTAGGTCAAAATAGAACACAATTTAGCATTTCTTTCTTTATTTTTGCACTTTTATTTTTATTATTTGATTTGGAAATTCTTTTAGTCTATCCTTACGTAGTAAGTGCATATACAAACGGTATATATGGTTTAATTCTAATGCTAGTGTTCTTTTCGGCTTTAACTTTAGGTTTTGTTTTTGAATTTGGTAAAAATGCCTTAAAGATAGAAAGTAGACAAACAACAATTATTACTAAAAATAGCGATGTAAATAATAATACATATATAAACAGTTATCAAGCAAATAATATAACAGATAGTAAAGTATCTGTTGTAAGAGCCAGCTTGCTTACTGGCTTATTAAATTTTATTACTAAACATAGGAATGTAATAATAAAATACGTTTGTTATTTTGGTTTGTTGGCTCTTATTAAGTTATTATTAACTATGGGTCTCTCTGTAACAACTTATGATAATATTGGTGAAACTTTATTCAATATTAGCATTCTAGATGGCTTAATACTAGGTTTATCTTCTCTAGTGCTTAGATTTTTAATTTTAGGTTCTAAAATAAGTATAAAAAGTACAGTTACTAACATACTTTTTTTTAATTTATTAGCTATTTTTAAACTATGTATTTCGGGGGCTTTTTCCCCTCTGACGTTAGAACAATTTACAATAGTATTAAACTTACCCGTTGATTACACAGAATTAATGGGTATATTTACCTTATTTTTAAGTTTACATGTTATTAATGAGTTTATGTCTATTATTATGGATGAACTAAAATATTATATTACTGTTGTAAAGGATGGTGGTATTAACCGTCTTATAGTTAATGGCCCTTCACGTAGCATATTTAATACTAAGTTTTCTTTTAGTGACTTATTAGAGTATTACAAGATAAAGTTAGAGGGTGGTCCTACAGTAGATTCCCATAAGCCTAAACTATATAACGCTATGGGACCCTTTGAAGGGGAATCTAGCCGTTCTGGGGCTACCAAAGGAGAATCTAGTAGTTCTGGGGCTACCAGAGCGGAATCTAGTCGTTCTGGAGCTACTAGAGCGGAATCTAGTCGTTCTGGGGCTACTGGAGCGGAATCTAGTCGTTCTGGGGCTAGGGGTAGTTCAAGTATGAATAACGTCCAAGGAAGCTCTGGTAATCTAGATGGAGGTGTCGATTACAATAAACTATTGCAAGGGCATGAAGTAGAAAAGTTAATAAAAGAATACAAAAATATTTCATCTCAGGGTACTAATTTCCCTAGATTACAAGCAATTCAAAATATACTTAATAATCATAGGCAACAAGTGGCCCATTTGGCACGTATACTTGATAAAGATTTTGATATGGGTAATCCATACTATAATCCTATAGATAGAATTGCTATGCGTCCTAGATATCCAGAGTGGAATGGGCCTATTCGTACGCCTACGTTTGAATCTCCCCCGACTTCAAATCCTACCTCTCCTTTACCTGAGTCTCCGGTTACATCAAATCCTACTTCTCCCCTATCTAAGTCTCCCGCGGTTTCTCGTTCAACGTCTCCTCTGCCTTATGCGTCAAAGTCTCCTCTACCTTCTGGAGTAACAAGTCCTACATATTTGTCTGATTCCGAATTCGAATACTCGGAATCGGAATTTAATGCTATTCATGAGCGTAATAGAATAGCTAATCAAATAAAGGATTCTCCTAAGCCAGAAGGTTCTCCTAAACCAGATGGTTCTCCTCAGCCAGAGGGTTTTTATTCGGGAAAAGATTCTCCTGGGGGTAAAGAAAAAGGTAGAGATATGGACTAGTAGGATAGCTTTATTTTATCCACCATACTACTGCATATTTAGCATTTACTATATAAAGAGAAGTACAAACTTTATTTCTTTATTTTTATTTTTGTATTGCATATAAAAAGGCTTATAAGTCGTTAAAGTAAGTATAAGGATGGGAGCATTTGTTTCCTATTGGTGTATTTGTCTTTTTATCTTAAATAAAGGAAGGTAAATAGGCAATATATTTTTATTTAATTAGTTTTATCCTTATTTAAAGTATTTTACAGTAAAGAGATATAAAACTAATAAACATAATATATAAACCATATAAAACATAAAGGTTTCTATATTAATTTTTATTTATTTTAAATAAAAAACTTATGTTAGAAAGAAAAAACAAAAAAAAAATGTTTAATTTATTAAATAGTCAGTTTAGTTGTGATACACCTACACCTTGAGGTCTTTATTTTCAGGATAGTGCTACTCCACAAATGGAGGGGTTAGTTGAGCTACACGATAATATTATGTTTTACTTAGTTATAATTTTATTTGGTGTGGGTTGAATAATGATATCTATAGTAAGAAATTTTACTAGTGATAAATCGCCTATATCTCATAAATATTTAAATCACGGTACACTAATAGAGTTAATATGAACAATTACACCTGCTTTAATATTAATATTAATAGCTTTCCCTTCATTTAAATTATTATATTTAATGGATGAAGTTAGCGATCCTGCTATGTCTGTATTAGCCGAAGGCCACCAATGATATTGAAGCTATCAATATCCGGACTTTTTAAATGCAGATGATGAATTTATAGAATTTGATTCATACTTAGTACCTGAATCCGATTTAGAGGATGGAGCTTTAAGAATGTTGGAAGTAGATAATAGAGTAATTCTTCCAGAATTAACTCACGTTAGATTTATAGTTACTGCGGCAGATGTTATTCATTCTTTTGCTTGTCCTGCTTTAGGAATTAAGTGCGATGCTTATCCAGGTAGACTAAACCAAGTTTCTGTTTTAATTAACAGAGAAGGTACATTTTATGGTCAATGTTCAGAAATATGTGGTATCTTACACAGTTCTATGCCTATAGTTATAGAATCTGTCAGTATTGAAAAGTTTTTATCTTGATTAGAAGAACAATAATTAATATTATATAAAAGGTTATAATATTTTTATTATATCTTCTTTTCATATAAAGTAAATGTCTTACATTTTACTTAGTGTGGTACTCTTCCTTACTACGTGATGTCTTGCGAGGCAGAGCAAGGCCAGCATATATTTTACCTAGTAATTACTTTATAATATTCTATTATTTTATTTAAAGTAGTGTTTAAATTATGTTATACTATAGTTTTTCTATTATAGAAAAACTATATTACAATTTTATTGTTAGATATTAGTAGTGGTATATAAACCACTCACCAAGGGTTAAGTACGAAAGATGCCTTTTTACTTATAAAATGATTAAAAAGCTAATTTCTAGCGAAGTTTATTTAAACTCTTAAATAAATACGTAAAGACTAGTGATGGTATTCTTGCGATACCTCACTACCCGGCAAGTTGTCTATTTTCTATTCAATACAATACAATACAAACAACAAGTTTTTTAACAGAAAATTAATAAATTTTTATTAATTAAATAGACTTAACTCTTATATAAAAGTTAAGCTCAGGGATAAAGTTTACATGTACTAAATTATTAAAATACTAAATTACTAAAATACTAAAATACTAAAATACTAAATTACTAAAATACTAAATTACTAAAATACTAAATTACTAAATTACTAAATATATAAGTTAAACTGAGGTAAAATAATTAAGATAAAGCATAAGGGTTTTTTATAAAACTTATTAAGTATACATATAGGCCAAGTTCAGATATAATGGTTTACATGTACTTATATTGAGCTTGTCAATTATTTAAAAAGAGTTTATATTTATATCGAGCTTACCAAGTATTTAAAAATAGTTTATATTTATTTATTTAGGTAAGGCTTATTAAGTAGAAAATAGATATATAATATATGATCAGGTATATTGATTTACATGTATTTCTATAGAGCCTATTGAGTAATTAGTATAGTAGATAATAAGTATGTGTAAATTATCCTAAATGAAGATAAATAATAAATAATAAATGATATATCAAGTAAATAATATATACTCTATATTAAAAGGAGTTTTATGTAGTTATAGTGAAGCAGCCAGCAGTTGCGTTGATACATTACCTTTAATAATGCTTACAATTATTATTATCCTAGTAGTAGTTGTACGCTTTATGGATAATGGAAGTATTGGTGATGAATCACATCACTCTGATACTGGGGATATTAACCGTGATAGAAATAATATGAAAGCTATCGTGGTCATTAAAATGAGCCGCCTTTGAGCACATAATTGTTTACACCGTTCTAGAAATAGTGTTCATGGGCCATATAGTACATTAAATCCCTGGGAATTGAATTATTTGGCTAGGCACTGCGGTATATTAGGGGCTCATGTCAGCCCAAATTATACTATACATAGAAACGGGGGTCAATTAATCCCTACCAGACGGGATGTATATCGAATAATAAGATGATTTCCTACAGGATAGTATATATAGACTATATTTTATATATAGTATATATAAATTAGTATCTCAATATTATTTTGTTTTTAGTATGGTAAATAATAAGTATGGTAAATAATAAGTATGTGTAAATTATCCTAAATGAAAACAAATAATAAAAAATCAGTGAATTTAATAAAAGAAGAACTATCAACACCCGACAAGAAAAAATTGTTGTTAATCAAAGATGGAGAGAATAATCATGTTAAAAAAAATGGCAGTAATAATAACCGTGGTAAAAGTAATTGTGTGGAGTATATAGTAAATAAGCCTACAATATTTACTAAAAAAAGGAAAATTGTAGTAATAAAACCTTTGACATATATAAATAGTGACACAGGTAAAACAATGCATTTTACACCGGCAGCTCAAGAGTGATATAATAGTGTGTATGCTTATAATCACAACTATACTAAAGGCTTGCCCATTGCAGATAAAAACCTTATGAGTTTATTAAAGAGCTATTTCAATGCTAAACTTAATAAGGAGCTTTTCAAAACTAAGATTAAACCCATGCAAACTAGATTTAAGAGATTATCCACAAAAAGAACTTTTGTAGGAAAAGGATACCTAAAACATACCAATAATAAAGTTTCTATTACTTTTTTTGTTTATAATACAGAAGGAATGTATTTATCTAGTCTTTTTAGAGCTATGGAAACTAAATTACTATTACCTAAAAAAGACTTAAGATACCGTATAACCTGAGAACGTAACGGGGATATAATCAAGACTTTCAATAGATGATTTACCTTAAATGAATATTTATCTGTACGTGAGCATAAAGAGTTATATTACTCTTATATTACATCTATTATTGAAGGTTTTACTAATAAATTAGAGAAAGTTAACGGGTATTTTTCTAATATTACAGATCTAACTAGTAACAAAGTGTTAACTTTAAGGGATAAGTTAAGATTATTTAATGAGCAATTTAGTAGTATTAACACTAGTATAAATAATACTTTTTATTGTAACTCGGTAGAAAATAATGGTCTTAGTTCTCCTACTCCTCCACTGGCCAGATTTATTGCTAAATATAATCCAGAGCTAAGACCATCACTTACATGAAAAGTAGTTAAAAAGAGTGCAGCATTTAAAAACTATGAGCGTATCGCGATTAGGGATTACATGAGTAAGTATAATATGTATAAGTTATTATTAAAAATAAATAAGATTAAGTTTAATCTTACATTTATAAGTAAACTTATGTATTTAGTAAATAAGATTTACAAGAAAAGAGTGGAGTTTAATATTGTAAACTTAAAAAAAATGCATTTAAATAGTGATATTTATACGCAAGCGGTATCTTTAAAGCTAAGAAATAAAGATAATAAATTATACAGAATTTTAAAAGCATCATTACGTAAAGTTAAACTACCCACTATAAGAAAAGTAAGTGAAAAAGGAAGTAAACCAGATAAAAATGAATTTATAATTAATAAAATACGAAATAATATAATTACACGTATGTTTATAAATGATGAGGTTAAAGATCCTTTAAGTAATTTGTTATTGAATTTTTACCCATTAGCGGATAATATAAGGGTTGTACGTGGTAAAAAATTCTCAGTATTGCTAGCTGATACATTCTTTGGATCCGAAAAGGACTCTCAGGACAAAAAAAAAGAAAATGTACATACTACTGCTCAGGATAAAACAGGGGGTATTCCTTTGTTGGATACGACAAAGCAGATAAAAAGTTTACGTTCAATTTCTTTGGCTAGCTATGTACGTAAATGATTGAAGCATATGAAATTAAGAGGTATTAGAGTTGAGGCTAAGGGTAGATTAACTAGAAGGGCCACTGCTTCTAGATCAGTATTTAAAATGAAGTGAAAAGGTGGTCTAAAGAATGTAGATTCTTCTTTCAGAGGGTTATCTACCATATTGTTAAGAGGCCATGTTAAGTCTAATGTACAATATACCCTAATTAGTTCTAAAAACCGTAATGGGGCTTTCGGGGTTAAAGGTTGAGTAAGTAGTAAATAAAAAAAAAGTTACTGCTCTTTAATAAAGAGGGGAGCAGTATAATAAGAGTCATAAATTTCGGGTTGCTTTGTTGTATTAACAGTCACAAATTTCGCGTTGCCTTGTTGTATTAGTATTGTATTGAAAAAAAAAAGTAGGAAAATAAAAATTGTAGTCTTATTCATATCGTGAGATATTGATTTATAAACAGTATTTATAGTTTAATTTTATAAAACTATAATAAATAGGTAGTATTATTGTAATGTAATAGTAGTGGCGGTGTTCTAATACTATTGATATAATAATGATAACAACAATAATGGTAATTACTACTAGCATTATAGTAATGTAATAATAGTGGTACTCTACCACTCATATAAGGTAAAATTAGAAAGGTTATAAAATCTATAGCTATAAATCTTAGATAATATTTGTGTAATATATTTATATATTTATACATGTTAATATCTGTATATATTTATATATGTTAATACATATATTACATCTTATTAGTTTAAGGACAGAACTATATGTAGTAATATATATAATCTAGGTTTGAATCCTGGGTAAGATAGATGCTATGACTTACTCCTATGTAAGTCAGTAAGTAAAAGCACATAAGTGCAATAAAAATAATATAAAATAAATAAAATAATATAAAATAAATAAAATAATATACAATGAATTTATCCTTAATACTTTTCATAATCGGAATTTTAGGTTTCGTTTTAAATAGGAAAAATATAATATTAATGCTTATTTCTATTGAAATAATGTTATTGGCTATTACGTTTTTAATTTTGATAAGTTCACTTAGCTTTGATGATATATTAGGCCAAACTTATGCTATTTATATAATAGCAATAGCTGGTGCAGAGTCAGCAATTGGTTTAGGTATTCTAGTAGCTTTTTATAGATTGAGAGGAAGTATTGCAATAGAATATAAATAATGTATTTAGCTATAGTTACTTTACCTTTATTAGGATCAATAGTTTCCGGTTTTTTTGGTAGAAAAGTCGGAGTTAGCGGAGCACAAATAATTACATGTACAAGTGTAATTGTAACAACTTTATTAGCAATCGTAGCCTTTTTTGAGGTAGGATTAAATAATATACCTGTATCAATAAGCCTTTTTAGATGAATAGATAGTGAATCACTTAATGTCTTATGAGGTTTCCATTTTGATAGTTTAACAGTATCTATGTTGATACCGGTTTTAATAGTTAGTTCTTTAGTTCATATTTACTCTATTGGGTATATGAGCCATGATCCACATAATCAAAGATTCTTTAGCTATTTAAGTTTATTCACCTTTATGATGATTATACTTGTTACAGCTAATAATTTCTTATTGATGTTTGTAGGTTGGGAAGGTGTAGGAATTTGTTCGTATCTTTTAGTAAGTTTCTGATTTACTAGAATAGCTGCAAATCAAAGTTCTATGTCAGCTTTCTTAACAAACAGAGTGGGTGATTGTTTTTTAACTATCGGTATGTTTGCTATACTATGATCGTTTGGTAA
>Ga0302215_10001179_pt1 | contig 18946 bp, 12 predicted proteins | sample II_Fen_N3_1_FD_194580 | JGI IMG/M metagenome (GOLD analysis project Ga0302215, IMG submission 194580) | Peat permafrost microbial communities from Stordalen Mire near Abisko, Sweden - II_Fen_N3_1 | ecosystem: Environmental > Terrestrial > Soil > Wetlands > Permafrost | place: Sweden: Abisko...
AAGTCAGATTTGCCTTGTCGACTGCGCTGCCCATCCACCACCAACGTGTACCAGGGTGCATTTCGGTAGTCACTGTTGGCCAACTGGTTTGTGCTTCCGACCTTAAATAAAGGCTTGTGAAAAAGATAAAGCTGCATAAAATTCCGATTCTTACTATATAGGTGTTGATCTGGATAATAGTTCTACTTTCTTTCATTTCCGAGTTTTTCTTTAGGGTTAATGTGTTTAAATTGTATTGAAATATGTTTTATCAATTGGGTTAATATCTCTTATCCTTCGCAATACTAAGTCTTATCCTCTACTGTACTATGTCTTATCCGCAGGTACAATATGACATATCCACAGGTTTAATATGTCTTATCCACTACTGTTATATGTCTTATCCGCATGTGCACTACGTCATATCCTCTGCTATACTATGTCTTATCCGTAGGCGCAATATATCTTATCCGCATGTGCAATATGCCTTATTAATAAGTGAAATAAAGGTGTTTTCTCCAATTCTCCTTTCGGAGTCAGGGCTTCTTATTTTTATCTAAAGTCAAACCAAAGTCTCATACTGATTCCTTCGTCACCTTTTTTTATTCTTATTGACGAAGGTTGACTTTGTGGTCCTTGTTGTGCAATGGGTTTAAAGTCCCTAATGGCGGGAATTTCATATAAAAACGAAATGTCACCAGCAGGAAAATCGGGCATTGTATTTATTCCATCCTGTCTTTTCTTTGGTTCTTCAGGTGTAAAGATTCGAAAGAAAACGCCATCGCTCTCACTGTAAATGCTGAACGAAGATTCTTTTGTTTGTAGGTTTGCCCAATATAAATTAGCATGATAGCCTTTGAATTCAGGGTAAACCATGTTTTCAAAATTCTCGCCAGTAATGGTATTGTTGTAAGCTTTATCCCAAAGTCCGTAATTTGTTCCGGGAATTCTGTTTTTCCAAACTCGGTAAGGACCACGTCCAAACCATTTCATACCTTCCACTTTCGATTCGGGATACGAAAATGTGAGTCCAAGGTTTGAGATATTACTTTCGGTAAAGGCGTCATCGAATCCACCGCCGCCTGAGCTTTTGTTCAGCATAAGTGTGCTCATGTGCAATAAGCCACTTGGAGTCATTTCCCAACGAATAGAATCGATACCACCGTAGTAATAAAACGTTAGAATAGCATTATCGCTTTCTTGTCTAAATTTCGCTTCCTTCAGTTTTACTTTCATTCCCACAGCAACTGGACCATTGGTGAAAGAGATGTTTCCACTGTTGTTTTTTACTTCGGTTATCAACCCTGTCTTCAAATTAAATTTTACCGAAATATTTTTGGCTGAAAGAATTATCGTGCTGTCTTTTTGTAAGAAATCAGCATTGCCAGTTTGATCAATCGCTTTAAGTTCCTTTTGTGTGTATTTTTCGGCTAGCGTTATTGGCCAGGTCCAGTTACAAATTGATTTTCCGTCGGTATCAAAGGCTTCCAGTTCCAATACATCTGCCCGAAAGAATTTAGAAGTAAGTGGCATTTTTGCTTTTCCGGCATCTCCCGGTTCTAAATCAGGCAAACTTACAATTCCTTCTTCCAATAATTGCCTTGATGCCTTTTGGAGTGGTGAGGTTACTGAATAAAGTCGATACTTCATTTGGCAATGAGCAAAGTTTGTATAAAGATAGTGATTTGAGACTCCTATTTCGCCCTTAAACGACGGAGTTATCATCATTTTTTTTATCTGAACAGGCGACCATATTTCGCGAACACTGTAGAAGCTTGCTTCTTTCTCTCGATGTGGCCCAACAATCCCGTCTGGAGCATTATAACCATCCGAATCTAGTATCCCGTTTTTATCCATCCTCTTTATGGCTTCATCTACATATGCCCACAGAAAACCTCCTGCAAAAAGCGGACTTTCGGTGTATTTGTTCCAAAAATCTTCCAAGCCGGCTCCTTGTCCCTGATCGTAAAGTCCGTGCATAAACTCGGTTGGCATAAATACATTGTAACCATTTGCGAATCGTGCAATACCGGTTTGATATTCGGGGTAATGATGCGTGTCTATGCCATCGAAATCGGCCCATGGATGGATAACATGTCGGTTCTGTGGGTCGTATTTGGCAAATTCCTTGTCTAATTGCGTATTCCACCCACCTTCATTTCCATTATCCCACAGCACAATACACGGATGATTTACATCGCGCTCAACCATTTCCTTCACTAATTTTTCTCCGGTTTTTGTATCATAGGCATTTTGCCAACCGGCTAATTCATCGAGGTAAAATAATCCGAGAGAATCGCACATATCCAAAAAATGCTTATCAGGAGGATAATGAGAACGAACGGCGTTCATGTTCATTTCTTTTATCAGTTTAGCGTCTTGCAAACTGATTTCACGATTGGTAGTACGGCCACCATCGGGATGAAACGAGTGACGGTTTGTACCTTTCATAACTATTTTTACACCATTCACATATATGCCATCGTGTATTCGAAATTCAACTGTTCTGAATCCAATTCGTTCGGTGTAAATATGCACAACTTCATTCTTTTCGTTGCGTAATTCCAGTTTTAAGGTGTAAAGTTGTGGAGTCTCGGGAGTCCAGTTCTCTACATTTTTCCAATTAGCTGCGATTTGTTGTGTGCTGGCTCCTGCTTTTAATTCTGATACTTGTGAATTAAATTTTCCAATGCCTTTTACCGGTGCAATGCTCGTAGTTATTGAATAATGATCGGGTAGTGGAGTTGTAAGAATTTTTGCAGATAAATTCCCATTCATTTGGGCATCAACTGCAATGTGTTCAATTTGTAGCTTTGGTTTGGCTTCCAGGTAAACAGGGCGATAAATACCCCCGAACAACCACCAGTCGGCGCGGCGCTCAGCGCCATTCACCGATTTGTTTGCGGATTGTTTCGAAACCTTTACTTCTAATTTATTATTTCCTCCCACTTTTAATTTATCGGTAATATCATATGAAAATTGATAGAAACCACCCTGATGTATTTCGCCAGCAAATTGACCGTTTATTTTCACTTCAGTATCTGTCATTGATCCTTCAAAAATAATCGAAATCTGTTTGTTCTTCCACGATGAAGGAACGGAAAAACTATATTCGTACAAACCTTCTTCGATGCTGGGATTTTTCAATCCTGCTTTGTACCAACGACCATACGTGTACTCGCCAAATCCTTGCAGTTCCCATTGCGATGGAACTTTTATCTTGCTCCTTTTTTTACTGTTAGCACCATCAGTGCAATAAAACTTCCAAATCTTCTCGCTTCCTAAACCGGTTCCCGAAAGATATACAGTTTCGGTTTGTTGTGCATTAATGAGAATACAGAATAAGCTAAACAAGAATATAAGTATTTTTTTCATCTGGTGGGTACTGTGTTTTGAATTTTGATTCTGCAAATATATTTGATAGTTTTTAAATAAACCTTGAAAAAATGACAAATACCTTGAAAAATTGATAGTCTTATAGAATAAATTTAAAAGTTCAAAAGGCTGTCTTTGTATGTAAGACAGCCTTTTGATTATTATATGCTTAATAGATTATTATTCAATAAGCAATTTTTCTACTTTTGAGCCCTTAGCAGTTTTTATTTTAGCATAGTAAATGCCAGAATTTAAATATCCAAGGTTTAGTTTGGTTGCATTAGCATTAGCATCTTTTCGAACAATTATTTGACCTTGCAAGTTGTAAATTTCAATAGAAGTAATGTCTGCTTCAGTTGATTTGAAATTAAATTCACCTTTCGATGGATTTGGATAAACAGAAATTGTGTTGTTACTTGCAATATTATTCAAACCTGATTGAATATGTGCGATTACTGAAACTTTGTAATTTACGAGTGTTGAATCTAATGTGATAGTAGTAGTTACAACAGAGTCAACAAGGACTTTCCCAACTAAATGATCAGTAAATGTAAATGCTTCTTTATCAATTTTCAGAGTGTCATATTTTGCTTCAACAGACCATGTAAGATTTGGAATGTTTGGATATTCAATATCGAAATCAGAAGATGCTGCATCTAAACTGCGAGTTTTGATAATTGTAAATTTGTCACCATCTTTAAATGTAGTTCCATTAACTGCAACAACTTTAATTTTGGGTTTTCCTGAACCATTATCTGCTCCAAATTTTAGTGCTCCGGTTGCAATTAGTTGATCATAAGAACTGGTTGATCCGATTTCAAAAGTTGATGTAGATCCGGGAAGTAGATTTAAGTTGATTTTTGTTGTTCCGCCATTTCGACGTGTATAAGTAGATGTTCCATTGTTTTGTTTAAGTGAATATGTAAATGGAATGTTGTTTTTGCTCAGGTAAACAGGAGCAATAGAATCAGATAATAACAATTTACCAATGCCATTAGCTCCGGGCTCCAATTTACCAGAAATTGTTACATCACCAGAAATTCGACCTGTACCTCCTAATGTTCCATTAGATTCAACATTGACCATACTGCCTACACCGCCAAGATATTTTCCTTTGAGAACTTTGTCACAAATTAGTACTTTGCCGTTTCTAACTATCAGTCCTCCTGTGACCATGTCGTTGTTGTTGTTAGTTAAAGTATAGGTTCCGGTTCCAACTTTGATGAATTGTATGTACTCATAATGGGTTGTAAGTCCGGGGACTTGTCCAATTCTTCCTGGAAAAACAACATCGGTATTTAATCCCCCTACTAAATAATAAACCTTTGGTCCGTTGGAACTCTTGTAATATCCTGCAATGAATGCAGTACTGTCTTCTGCATTTAATTCGCCAAGATAAAAAGCTCTTGGGTTTGCCGAAGCCGATTCAGCTCCGATTCCTGTTCCAATTCCCAATGTTAGTTTTCGGTTGTAGAAGGTTGAATCTACACCAGTTCCCATATTTGAATCATCTGCAAACGTCTTTGTTGAATTTAGAATAAGTCCGTAAAATCCGCTTGCTACTCCTGTCATTACATATTTATCAACTCGAACATTTCCAGAGAAATTTTTCCAATCGATTTGAGTTCCACCTTTTTTACCTATATATACTCTTTCTCCTCCTGAGAAAATCTGTAAATTTCCACTACCTGTAAGTGTACTCATCCAGTTAGTGTAACGTGAGCACTCAATAATACCTGTTGCTCCTGAAGGTATTTCTACTGGAACTGTAATGTCTTTTGCTGTGCTTGATGTTGATGTAGCGAAGTTGGCTATACCGCCATTCAAGACTAATTTGGAGCCAAAGATATTCGGAGTGGCTTGATTTAGCATTTGAACGCGTCCAGCATTAATGATGGTTCCTCCTAATAATGTGCTGGTTACATTCATTGTAAAAGTCCCGGTTCCATTTTTAATCAATATTCCTTTCCCGCTAATAGTTGCGCCTGTAGCATTAATATCAATAGAATAGTTTTTACTTGTATTAACTAGAATACTGTCAGCAATCATATTGCCAACTACTTTCACCTTTAGCGAATCTGTTGAATCATCGAATATTGCGGTTGCGCTATCAACACTTGTAGTTGGAAGTGTTATAATTGGATACAAACCGTCGTTTGGATTTACCCAGTTTGGATTTACTAAATCCCAAAGTTTATTTGTGGATCCATTCCATATTCGTTGTTCTTTTGCATACAAGGAAGTTGCAACTATAAGGGCAATTCCTAAAAAAGAAAAAAGTGTAATTTTTTTCATGATATTGGTATTTAATTAGTATTAGATTGAATAAATGCAAATTAAACGATTCTGAGCCGTGGAATGATTATCATTTTTGACCGATACACTCTTTTTTTTGATATTAATGGAAACCTTAAAAGACTGCATAGCACCATTGTGAGCTTAAAAATAATGCTTGTGAAGAAAGCGAAGTGACCTCACATAACTTCCAAAAACTCTTTTGGGTAGTTTGTACTCCAACAGATTTTTATTTTCCCAATTGGATGCAGCCCATAATAAACGGACCTGTAGCTTTAGAATCGTTGTCGCGTATTTTTTCGCCGATATAATAACCGAAACTTCCATCGCGATACGGGTTGCCACCCAGTCCTCCTACTGCACAACAATTTGTAAGTGAGAGTGTACCGTCTGAGTTCTTTTTCAACAAACTATTTTGTATTCCACTGAATGCCCTCTCGGCAAATATACGGTATTTTTTACTAATGTATGCTTTGTTTACCGATTTAGCATAAGCATACATACATTGAGTAGTTACTGATGCTTCGGGGAAGTTTTCTGCTCTTTCAGGTTGATCAATAACCTGATACCAAAGTCCATTTCGTTGATACTTGGGTAAAGCGTCAGCCAGACCTTGTATGATTGAAATTAATTCTCCTCGTCGGGGATGATTTCTCGGAATAAAATCGAGCGCATCTACTACCGCCATAAAATACCAGCCAATACTTCGTCCCCAAAAGTTTGGAGAAAGTCCTGTTTGCGGGTTAGCCCAACGCTGAGTTTTACTTTCATCCCATGCATGATAATAAAGCCCTGTTATGGAATCGTGAGTGTGCTTATGGCAAACAGTGATTTGATTAATAGCTTCATCAATCCATTGAGGTTGGCTAAATGTTGCACCATATTGCGCCATGAAAGGCGATGCCATATAGATACCATCCAACCATATTTGATTTTTATAAATTTTTTTGTGCCAATAACCGCCATCAGATGTGCGAGGTTGTGTCTTAAGTTGCTCTATCAGGTTATCCATTGCCAACCTGTATTTCTTATCTCCTGTTTGTTTGTAAATAGCAAAAAGTATTTTTCCGGAATTTACATAATCAATGTTGTAGCTTGACTTGTCATACAGTATTATGTCTCCATTGATACTGATAAGGCTATCGGCATATTCTTCCACATAATTAAAATACTGTTTGTTACCAGTTGCCTTCCAAAGCTGCAACATAGCTGAGCAACCTACACCTTGTGCATAGCCAAAAAATGGTCGTTTACCATAGTCTAATTGCCAGGCTTTTGGGAAACGTGAAATTTCCGATTGGGCAAATTGGATAGCAATTGAAACTGTTTGTCTATTCTTATGAGATTGTGTTTGTTTGTTTTGTTGAACTGCATGAATAGTATCAATACCAAGAAAGGTGAGAAGGAGTGAGAGAGATAAAATGTATTTTTTCATCGAAATTCAATATTCAAGGTTGCTAATGATTTTGATACAAAAATACCAAGTTCATGCAAATTGGATGTAGAATTTTTGACTATTATATTGTAGTTTTTGTCATTTATATTCCTGATAAAAGAACAACGTCGAATGAGTACTCATTCGACGTTGTTCTTTTATTGATATTGATAATTTTAAATCATCGTTGATCCAAAAATAAAGTATATTAGAGCTGCCAAAGCTGCGCTTACAGGAATTGTTAGAATCCAGGCAATCATTAAACTGCGGGTTACACCCCAACGCACTGCTGAAAGCCTTTTTACAGCTCCTACGCCAATAATCGACCCAGTAATTGTGTGTGTAGTACTTACCGGAATCTTCAAGATTTCAGTAATATAGAGCGTTATTGCTCCAGCAGTTTCTGCAGCAACACCTTCTAGTGGTGTTACTTTAGTGATTCTGGAACCCATGGTTTTGATAATTCTCCACCCACCCGACATGGTACCAACAGATATAGCAGCAAAACAAGCAAATGCAACCCAGTCGGGGATGTTTTTGATATCATGAATTCCCATATCAATTCCATTTTTATGGTAAGCCGCATATAGCGCAGCAGCAATGATACCCATAACTTTCTGTGAGTCATTCAGACCATGTCCAATACTAAATAAACCCGAAGAAACCAGCTGTAGCTTTTTAAACCATTGATTTGCCTTGTGTGGATTTACCTTTTTGAAAATGTATAGAATCATAATCGTAATTAGCGTCGAAATAATCATTCCAATTAATGGAGCTAATACTATGAAAGAAGCGATTTTGATAATTACATCTGCTTTAATGGCTCCAAATCCTGCAGCAGCTATAGCTGCACCTGCAAAACCTCCGATTAAGGTGTGAGAAGAAGAAGAAGGTATACCTAACCACCAGGTTGCTAAGTTCCACATAATCGCAGCAACAATTCCTGAAAATATAATTGGAAGAGTTATATACTGCTCTAGAACAGCTTTTGAGACTGTGTTTGCAATACCAAATCCGCTAAAATATTTTGCAATAAAAAAGGCTACAAAATTAAAAAATGCTGCCCACAATACAGCTTTGAAAGGTGTAAGAACTTTGGTTGAAACGATTGTGGCTATTGAATTGGCCGCATCGTGAAATCCATTGATAAAATCAAATATCAATGCGAGGGCAATTACTGTTATTAATAGCGTCATTTTTTTAGATTGAAATTATTATGCGTACTTAACAATAATCGTTTTGATAATTTTACCAACAATCTCGGCAGCATCTGTGGCTCTTTCAAGTTCGCTCATAATCTCTTTAAGCTTGATAACTTCAATAGCATCTTTTTGATTTTCAAATAAATCAATTAAGAAGTTTTCATAAACATCATCAGCTTTGTTTTCAGTAACTTTAAGCTCCTGGCAGTATTCTTTGATTTTTTTAGAGTTCTTTTTCAAAACATCCAATTGGTCAACGGCTTTACCAATACTAATTGCGCCTTCTTTAATGAGCTTTGCAACTTCGATAGCACTTGTAGGTAATTGTTTTGGATTGTAAAGCACAATTCTCTTCGCACTACTGTTGATGTAATCGGTTACATCATCCAGTTTGTCAGCCAAATGGTGAATGTCTTCACGATCAAAAGGAGTGATAAATGTAGAATTCAATTCATTAAAAACACGGGCAGAAAGTGCATCACCCTTTTTTTCCTGTTCTTTAATTTTTTTGTAGTATTCGATTGCTTTCTCATGATCGTAATCTTGAACACATTCGATGATTAAGTCAGATGCAACCAATAATACATCAGCCATTTCTTTCAAAATTGGAAAGAATTTTGGTTCTTTAGGAGTGAATTTGCTGAAAAATGAATTGTTCATAACAGAGTGTTTTGAGTAAATTATGAATTTTTTAATTGTTTTTTAGTCGTTTAATAGATTGAAATAAAAGATTTAATTGTTTAAATTCGTTTAAATTCAATTACGAGTGCAAATGTACAAAAACTGTCGTAATGAGTAAGTATTTTCATGTAAATTTAATACATTTGTAATATCGAGCTAAGTGCAAGATAATTAGTGGGATATAAATTTGGAATTGAATGAAAATCTACAAGGTGTGCTTTTGTTTGAAGAATGTGTCTTAATATTGCCTAAACCTTAAGTTTTAGTTGAACTTTAAGGGAAACTACATGTTGAATATGAGTTTAGGATGAAGAAAAGACTGAGTCTTTTTCTGATTTAACACGAAAAAAACCGAGAAATGTTTTTTTTGAATTGGAAAAAGTTATACTTTTGCAGAACTAATTAGTACTAACAAAAAAAATAAAGAAAATGGCTTACGTAATTTCAGAAGATTGTATTGCTTGCGGTTCATGTATCAGCGAATGTCCAGTTGAAGCAATTGCAGAAGGTGATATCTATGTGATTGACGCTGACGTATGTACAGACTGTGGCACTTGTGCTGATGTTTGTCCTTCAGAAGCAATTAGTCCGGTATAATCAGACAGATGCATAAAATGTAAGACCTGCTTGCTTCGGCAAACAGGCCTTTTTTTTATCCCGCATTAAGGCCTGTAGCCAGAATTTTCAAGCATTTTCTGATAATTATTATCACTCATCAAGTCAGTTAATGACACCCTCACATTCTTATCCATATAACTTTTTACTATCTGCCAACCCACATAAGTTCCAAGTCTGCCTGGTGATTCCTGCGAAACAGGTGCAGTAAATGGCGCTTCATTCATGTATTTTCGAATGAGGATTAAATCTGTTGAGAACAGATGTTTTTTATCGATTATATTTGCCCAGATTTCTTTCTCGTATTTCTTGCTCCATTTCCATTGTTCCGGAGTATAGCCCATCAGTAGTTCCGGTTTTTCTTCCGGCATAATCACTGAAAGCAAATACATTACTTTTCCCCGGAATAACATATTGTCTAATAAACGATAATCGGGACTATCCATCACAAACATTCTGAATAGCGTAGTTGAAACCAAATCTGTAGCTAAACATTCTCGACGCATGTTATAAATTAAATAATCGTAGTTTAGGTTTTTATACATGGGGAAATCATTGCCCAGATAGAAATCAGTCCCAATTGCAATGAATTTATCGTTCATCATTATCGCACGGTTAAGTCCCGATACATAGAAATATACTTCTGGCAGCTTAACATTGGGGAAGTAATGGTGGATGTAAGTGTATGCATTCGAAACTTTTGTTTCAATATCAGAAATTTCCTTGAATGTTTCCAGTGTTTTTTTATTTGCCAACGTAAAGGTACTGTCCATGAGATATAGGCGAACCAAATTACACACAGCAACAGTATCAGTGGCAGCAGTATCAAGGATATTATCGCTAAAATCTTGTATAAATTCTGGATAATGTTTGTACAAGCTATCAACACTCTTTTTTACGTTGGTTGTATCAATTGAAAGTAAATCTTTGTCGAAACGATGAATTTTTACTTCAACCCGGTTTTTGGTTGTGTCAATTTCGAATCGGTTACTTTTCTGGCATGAAGATAGTATTAGGATTGTAAAACCTAAAAGAATAAATAATGAATTACGTTTTTTCATTTTATAACTGGTATTGTACATATCTGAAAAAAGCGCAAAGGCAAAGTGAATTTGCATATTGCGCTTTTAAAAGATATCAAATTAATTACTTGCGTTTTTGTACTTGTTGTTGTTCACGTTGCATTTTTTCAAGGCGATCCATGAATCCTGATTTTTTTGCTGGGTTTTTGCTATTGCTATTACGCTTTGCATGAAGTTGTGCCAGAATTTTCTTTTCGTCAACAGTAGCACGAATAATGTATGTTTGCAAGATTGAGATCAATGTAGCAATAAAATAATAGTAGCTCAAACCTGATGCATAATTATTGAACATGAATAAGAACATTAATGGCATCAGATACATCATCCATTTCATCATGGCACCGCCCGGTTGATCAGCTGTAGTTGTGTTGGCCATATTCAATTTGGTGTAAACGATGTTGGTTACAGTCATAAGCAAACAGAATAAACTAACGTGATCGCCAAAACCAAACGGAATTGTGAATGGCAAATGCATGATTGAATCGTAGGTAGAAAGGTCAGTTGCCCAAAGGAAACTTTGCTGACGAAGCTCTATAGCTGCCGGGAAGAAGCTGAACATGGCAAACAATAATGGCATTTGCAATAACGACGGTACACAGCCACTTAGCGGACTTACACCCACTTTGCTGTATAAATCCATTGTTGCTTTTTGGCGTTCGGCCGCTTTTTCTGCAGGAATTTTTGCATGAATCTCGTCAATCTCCGGTTTCAATACGCGCATTTTTGCACTCGAAACATATGATTTGTAAGTTAATGGGAAAAGAACAACTTTGATAACCAGTGTCAACAACAAAATGATAAGTCCGAAGTTGCTGATAAATTGGTTGAATAAGTTGAACATTGGAATAATCGCAAATTGATTTATCCAACCAAAAATACCCCAACCAAGTGGAATTATTTTGTTAAGCTTGAGTTCTGAATCACCACTTACACCTTTATCGTAGGCTGCAAGAACTTTAAACTGATTTGGTCCGAAGTACATGCGGAAGGTTGTTGGTTTTTTTCCGGTTGGGTCAAAACCAACTACCAAATCGGCAGCATATGATTTTAAATAATTTGTTTCTTCTTTTTCGAGTGTGCTTTTCAATTTAGCTGACGAAAAGTCTTCGTTGGCAATTAAAATGCTGCTAAAGAACTGATCTTTAAAGGCAATCCATTTTACTTTATTTGGAAGATCTTTTTGATCGTCTTTGCTTTCGCTCATTTTTTCAACATCATCGGCGACATATTTGTACTCGATGGCTGAATAACGATCTTCGAATTTGCGGCCTTTCTCTTGTTGGCGAATTTTCGAAGTCCACTGCATGTCCAACGAATTGATTCCGGCAGGCATAACGGTAGTCATATTGTTGGCTTTTATTCCGAAGCTAACCATATAATTATTTGCCGGCAAGGTGTAGGCGAAATCAATGTAACTATCTCCGATAGTTTTCAATCGGAGGATAAGCGTTTGATTGCCCTGAGCATCTTTTGTCACGGTAGAAACCGGTTCGAAGTATAGACTCGAGCTATTGATTACCCGATTGTTGTTGGTAACAAAAGTAAAGCCCATAGAACTTTCTTTTTCATCAAAAAGAATCAATGGCAATGAATCGTGTGTACGATATTTTTTGAGTTGTACCGAAGAAACTCTACCACCTTTACTACTTAAAGTAAGCTTGATAAGCTCATTCTCGAGTGTGTAGAATTTTTCCTGACCTTTGGCTGAAGGACTAAAGCCACCAAATGCATCGGCTAGTTTGGTTGTGTCTGTTACAGCAGTTGAATCGGCTGTTTTTGTACTGGTTGATCCTGCAACGGGAGTAGCTTGTACTTTATTTTGTTCTACTAAGGCTATTGAATCGTTGTAGCGCTTAATTGCAATTTCTTTTTCACTCGGTTTTGTTAATTGTGTGTATCCTAGAAAAATAAGCACAATAAGCACAATTCCTATAATCGTATTTTTATCCATATTTAGTTGTTTCGGCCTTCGTTCTTTTAGTTGGGGAGGCTTTTATAGTGTAATAACTAAGTTTTTTATTTGTTTTATTTTTCAATTGCAGCTTTTACAAAGCTTATAAACAAAGGATGTGGATTTACCACCGTACTGCTGTATTCAGGGTGAAATTGAACACCAATATACCATTTGTGCGAAGTAAGCTCAATAATCTCAACCAAATCCGACTCCACATTCATTCCGCTGCAAAGCATTCCTGCTTTTTCAAAATCCGCTTTATATGCATTGTTAAACTCGTAACGATGACGGTGACGTTCGCTTATATTTTCTTTTTTGTAGATTTCGAATGCTTTCGAACCTTTTTTCAACTGACATTTGTAAGCTCCTAAACGCATACTGCCGCCTAAGTCCAAAATATCTTTCTGTTCATCCATAATATCAACAATATTATGCGTTGTATTTGGATCAATCTCGGTGCTGTTAGCATCTGCAAAATTCAATACATTCCGGGCAAACTCTATCGACATAGTTTGCATTCCCATACAAATTCCCAAGCATGGAATATTGTTTTCGCGGGCATACTTCAATGCAACAAACTTTCCATCCATACCGCGTTGCCCGAATCCAGGAGCAACAACAATGCCATCTACTTTTTGAAGCTTTTTTTCTACGTTCTCATCTGTCAATTTGTCCGATAAGATAAGTTCAAGTTTTAGTTTCTTGTTGTTGTAAGCACTTGCATGAAGCAATGATTCTGTGATAGATTTATATGCATCAGGCAGTTGTACGTATTTTCCAACAATGGCAATTCGAACTTCTTCTTTAGCATTCTCCAATTTTTCTACAAAGGCTGTCCATTTTTCCATGTCAGCTTGTGGAGTTTTATCCAGGTCAAATCCCATTTTTGTCAGTACAACTTCATCCAATTTTTCGTCTTGCATGTTTAATGGTACACGATAAATGGTTGGCACATCGATAGATTGCATTACAGCTGATTGCTCTACATTGCAGAATAAAGCCACTTTTTTGCGTATATCAGCAGAAATATTATGTTCGGTGCGCAACACCAGAATGTCGGCTTGTACACCTTGTTCCTGCAATGCTTTTACCGAGTGTTGTGTTGGTTTTGTTTTCAATTCTTTGGCAGCTGCCAAATAAGGAACATATGTGAGGTGTATTATCAGGCATTTGTTTCCAAGTTCCCATTTCAACTGGCGAACACTTTCGATATATGGTAATGATTCAATATCACCAACAGTTCCACCAATTTCAGTAATTACAAAGTCAAAATCGCCTTTGCTACCCAATTGTTTGATGTTTCGTTTGATTTCGTCAGTAATGTGAGGGATAATCTGTACCGTTTTTCCCAAGAAATCGCCACGGCGTTCTTTGTTAATAACGTTTTGATAGATTCGTCCGGTAGTAATATTGTTCGCTTTGTGAGTTTCAACACCCAAAAAACGTTCGTAGTGACCGAGGTCAAGGTCGGCTTCATGTCCATCCACGGTAACATAGCATTCACCGTGTTCATACGGGTTGAGCGTTCCCGGGTCAACATTGATGTAAGGATCTAATTTTTGGTTAGTAACCTTGAAACCACGAGCTTGCAGTAGTTTACCTAGCGAAGCTGCTATAATTCCTTTACCCAACGAAGATGTAACGCCACCGGTTACGAAAATGTACTTTGTATCTTTCACCTTATTTTTTCCTTAAAATTACTTGCTTTTGTTTCGTATTTTTAAGTCCGCAAAGTTCGGAAAAAAAACTGAATAACGAAAGCCCTTCTATCAAATTAATAAATTTATATAACTTGTTCCAAATGAGGAAGAAACTGAAATCGTAATTAATTGAAAGTTTTGACTGAATAAGCTGCATTTTAGTTATCTAATTCAAAAAAATGATATTCTTCTTGCACAAATAAAATAAATTTATCATCTTTGCACCCGAAAATAGATCAAAAAGAAATGAATACAATTTTGACAGTAAATAAATTTTGGTGGTGGCACTTGCAGATTAGCTAATCGTGAGATGTAACACCTATGTAAATTGTCAAAATAAAAAAGATATTACAAAAAGGCTTGTCGGACTCACGATAAGCCTTTTTTTATTTCATTTTTGAAAAGAAGAAACGAAAAAAAAGATATGGATTACTCAATTGACAACAACGGTTATTATGGCAATTTCGGAGGAGCCTATATTCCTGAAATCCTGCATGGTACCGTAGAACGACTAAAAGAAGCATTTTATGCCATCAAAGACGATGCTTCGTTCAAAGCGGAATATTACGACTTGCTCAAAAACTACGTGGGGCGCCCGTCGCCACTGTATTTTGCAAAACGCCTGTCGGATGAATATGGTGCGCAGATTTACCTGAAACGCGAAGATTTGAATCACACCGGTGCGCATAAAATCAACAATGCGCTGGGACAAATTCTGTTAGCAAAACGTATGGGTAAAACCCGCATTATTGCCGAAACAGGTGCAGGGCAACATGGTGTGGCTACTGCTACGGCTTGTGCATTGATGGGGCTGGAATGTATTGTGTTTATGGGCAAAACGGATGTTGAACGTCAATTTTTGAACGTACAAAAAATGCGCATGCTTGGTGCCACTGTTGAACCTGTGACCAGTGGAAACTGGACGCTGAAAGATGCCACCAACGAAGCTATCCGTTATTGGTGCTCTAATCCTGATTCTTTTTATATTATTGGTTCTACGGTTGGTCCGCATCCGTATCCTGATATGGTTGGATTTTTCCAATCGGTTATCAGCGAGGAAATAAAATGGCAATTGCAGGAGCAGATTGGTCGCGATTACCCCGATTACCTGATGGCTTGTGTAGGCGGTGGCAGTAACGCCATGGGAACCTATTATCATTACATAAATGATGAACGTGTAAAAATCATTTCGGCAGAAGCTGGTGGTTTGGGTGTTGAAACCGGCGAAACAGCAGCAACAATAAGTATTGGAACGGTTGGGATTATTCATGGATTCCGTACTTTGCTGATGCAGGATGAAGATGGACAGATTACAGAACCTTACTCAATTTCTGCCGGATTGGATTATCCGGGAATTGGACCTGCACATGCCTACTTTGCGCAAGTTGGTCGCACCAAAGTGCATGCCATTAATGATGATGAAGCATTGGAAGCAGCCTTTGAGTTAACCCGTTTGGAAGGGATTATTCCTGCCATTGAATCGGCACACGCATTGGCATTACTCAAAAAAGAAAAAGGAACTTTTAAACCCGACGATATTGTGGTTCTCACAGTTTCAGGTCGAGGTGATAAAGATATGGATACTTATGTTAAGCACTTTGCAAAATAAAGAATTATGAAACTATTCGTAAACTCAAAAAAGATGCTGGCTGATTTGCAGACGCCGGTAGGAATTTATCTCAAGATACGCGATTTATATACTAACTCGGTGCTGCTGGAAAGTTCCGATTATCACGGCGTTGAAAACAGTTATTCGTATATCGGCTTTTGTCCGATTGGTGGAATTTCGGTGAATCAGTTTGTGATCAAAGAGGAATATCCTGATGGTTCAAAACTGGAAACTCCGGTTACCGGCAAGCTGACTGTGGCTGAGCGTTTCGACGCTTTTCTGAAGTCGGTTGATTTGGTGAAAAACGATAATCCCGTTGGCGTGAATGGCCTTTTCGGTTATTCGTCGTACGAATCGGTTCAGTATTTTGAGGACGTGAAGCTCAAAGCGCGCGAAACTGTTCCTGGAAGCATGCCCGGTTTGCATTATGTGTTGTTTAAATACATTATAGCGGTAAATCATTTCAACAACGAACTGACAATTATCGAGAATTTACTCGAAGGTGAAACCTCGAACATCGCTGATATTGAAGAGATATTATCGAACAACAATATTGCTACTTACGAATTTCAGGCTATTGGCGAAGAAAAATCGGATATTTCGAACGAAGATTACAAGAAAATGGTAGCTCAGGGCAAAAAGGAATGTTTCAAAGGAAACGTATTCCAGATTGTACTTTCGCGCCGTTTTTACCAACAATACAAAGGCGATGACTTTATGCTGTACCGCACCTTGCGTTCGGTGAATCCTTCGCCTTATTTGTTTTATTTCAATTTTGGCGATTTTCGAATTTTTGGTTCGTCGCCCGAAGCGCATCTTGTGGTAGATGCAAAAAAACAAAAAGCGTATATCAAACCGATTGCCGGAACATTCCGCCGCACCGGTGACGATGAAAAAGATTTTCAGTTGGCCGAAAAACTCCGTGTAGACAAGAAAGAGAATGCAGAGCACGTTATGTTGGTGGACTTAGCCCGCAACGATTTGAGTCGCAATGCCGACCATGTAGAAGTAGAAGTGTTCCGTGAAGTGCAATACTATTCGCATGTACTACATTTGGTTTCGAGCGTAAGTGGGAAACTAAAACCCGATACAAAAATCATTAAGCTTTTTGCTGATACATTCCCTGCAGGAACACTTTCGGGAGCTCCGAAAATCAAAGCGATGCAACTGATTGACAGCATTGAGCCGCACGATCGCGGACCTTATGGTGGATGTATTGGATATATTGGATTTGACGGTAGCTTCAATCAGGCTATTACCATTCGTTCGTTCGTAAGCAAGAATAATACATTGTATTATCAGGCCGGTGCTGGTATTGTTGCCAAATCGGACGAAGAAAGCGAATTGCAGGAAGTGAATAATAAACTGGCAGCGCTGAAAAAAGCTGTAGATGTGGCGTCCGGAAGGTAACTTCTAAAGGGGAACTGAATTACAACCAATTATTTTAAAATTGAAATTTAGAAATTCTATGAATACTCAAAAAAATATACAAGACGATACTAACTCCTGTTCTCCGTCAGCTGACGGACTAGGGATCAAAATATTAGTTTTCGATAATTACGACTCGTTTACCTATAATTTGGTACACGCAGTCAAAAAATTGGGATACACCGACGTGGAAGTGCATCGCAACGACCAGATAGCATTAGAAGATATTGCGCGATTTGATAAAATCATCCTGTCACCGGGACCGGGCGTGCCATCTGAATCGGGTATTTTGCTCGATGTGATTCGCACTTATGCACCTACTAAACCAATTTTGGGAGTTTGCCTAGGCGAACAAGCAATTGCCGAAGCCTTTGGTGGAACATTAATAAATCTGACCGACGTGCATCACGGCGTAAGCTCTATGGTGACTGTATTGGAAGAGGATGTATTGTTCAACGGATTGGCAAAACAATTGGAAGTTGGTCGTTACCATTCGTGGGCAGCGGAAAAATCGACATTGCCAGAGTGCCTGACCATCACAGCGGTTGATGAAGAAGGAATGATAATGGCGTTGGCACACAAAACCTACGATGTACGTGGCGTTCAGTTTCATCCGGAATCGGTTTTGACGCCTGACGGTGAGCAAATGTTGAAAAATTGGTTGGAAAGATAGTTACAAGTTACAGGTTACGAGTTACAAGAGAATAATATACTAATTAATTACCTCTTACTGCTTACCTCTTACTACTAAAAAATATGAAACAAATACTTAATCAACTTTTCAATCACCAGTCATTAAGCCGCGAAGAAGCTGCCGAGGTAATGGCCAATATGGCTGCCGGAAAATACAACGAATCACAGATTGCTGCATTTATTTCGGTTTATCTGATGCGCAGTATCGAACTGGAAGAAGTTATAGGCTTTCGGGATGCGTTATTGAACACGGCTGTGCAGATAGATTTATCGGAATTCGATCCGTTGGACATTGTCGGAACGGGTGGTGATGGTAAAAATACGTTTAACATTTCTACGTGCAGTTGTTTTGCCGTGGCCGGTGCCGGTTACAAAGTCGCCAAACATGGTAACTATGGTGCTACTTCGGTAAGCGGTTCGTCGAACGTGCTGGAGTATTTTGGAGCGAAATTTACTACCGATACCGACATAATCAAGCGTTCGTTGGACGAAGCGGGTTTTGCATACTTGCATGCTCCTTTTTGCAACCCGGCTATGAAAAATGTAGCTCCTGTGCGTAAAAGTCTGGGAGTTCGTACATTCTTCAATGTACTCGGACCACTAATCAGCCCTGCACGACCGAATTATCAATGTTTGGGTGTGTACGATTTGAAAATGATGCGACTTTATAATTATATCTACCAGAATTTAGGTTGCCAGTACTCGGTGGTTCATTCGTTGGATGGTTACGATGAAATTTCTCTAACGGACACCTGCAAAGTTTCCAATAATCAGGGAGAATTTATTTATACACCTGAACAATTAGGCTTTAAAACGCTTAAACAAGAAGAACTTTGGGGTGGAAACACCGTGGACGAAGCCGCTCATATATTTATGAACGTGTTGGACAATAAAGCCA